>MDTB01137526.1_pt1 | contig 47398 bp, 46 predicted proteins | sample 811161 | NCBI WGS metagenome assembly MDTB01 (sample SAMN05326650, study PRJNA326480) | marine metagenome | isolation source: seawater | place: Mediterranean Sea | collected 2009 | reverse complement strand
CAGCATTAGTTTTTGCGGCACTTGGAAGTATTTTATTAGGTTTTGCAACACCTACAGAGGCAGCGGGCTGTGGAGCGATGGGAGCACTTTTGTTGTCTTTAGCATATAGAAAATTAACCTTACCAAAATTACAAGATGCTTTAGTTAAAACCTTAGAAATTACAGCATTAATAATGGTTTTAGTTGCTGCATCAAATTTTTTTGGAGCAGTGTTTGCTAGGTTAGGAACACCTACATTACTTACAGAATTCTTACTAGGTTTGGAAATGAACAAATACCTAATACTTGCAATGATTATGGTAATGATTTTTTTATTGGGGTGGCCATTAGAATGGGTTCCGATCGTAATGATTATTATTCCAATTATTTTGCCATTAGTTGAAGCCCTAGGTTTTAACCTTACATGGTTTGCAATTTTAGTAGCAGTCAATTTACAAACCGCCTGGTTATCTCCACCAGTAGCATTATCAGCATATTTTCTTAAAGGGGTAGTGCCCGAATGGGATTTAAAGGATATTTACTTAGGTATGATGCAATTTATGGTTCTTCAGGTAATTGGCTTAATTATTATCATTATATTTCCCAAAATAGTTCTTTGGCTACCTTCTGTCTTATATGGACAGTAGAAATTAATTGATTATTATCTAAAAAGTGAACATTAAAGAAAAAATTAACCTTACTAATTGGGAACTAGTTTCCGTTAATCCAATTGATAAAATTTGGAATTCGAGAGATATGTTTTGTTATTGGGCTAATGGAATACAAACTATAATTGGTTTTTCGCTTATTACAGCACTATTTTTAACTTATGATTTAAATTTGACAGTCTTATTTTCAGGAATGTTTATATCACTTTTTTTGGTAACAATTTTTTCTAATCTAATTGGTAAACCATCTCAAAAGTACGGTGTTCCCTTTCCAGTTATTGCAAGGATTTCTCTTGGAGTTTCAGGCTCAAAATATCTTTCCTTACTGAGAGGGCTGGTTGGTATTTTTATGTTTGGAGTCCAAACTTTTTTTATATCAAAATCTATTGGCTATCTAATTCGTATAATTATTTTCTCTTACGATGAGCAAATAATGAATAACGATTTTTTTTTATTATTTTTCATGGGACAAAATATTATTGATTGGTCCTCATTTATTTTGACATTATTTCTTCAATATTTACTTTTTTCAAATGGACATATTTTTAACAAAATTTTTATAAATTTTTCAGCATATTTTGTTTATTTTGGATTAATAATATTTGCATTAATTTTATTCATTGAAAATTCAGATTATATTTTAGTTAATTTTAAAAGTTCTTTAAATTTTGAAAGTTCTTTGGATAAAAAAAGTTTACTTCAAATATTTTCTGTAGCTGGAACTATTTTTGCATATTTTTCAATTCTAATTTTAAATTACGGTGATTTTTCAAGATATATAAAAAATGAAAAAGAAATGAAACTAGGAAACTATAGTTTATTTTTAAATATTATTATTTTTACTATATTAGCAATAATTATTGTACTTGGATCAAACGCAGTTTTGACAAAGAATATGATTAATGTGGAAAAACTTTTGACTAATCCAACTGATATTATTGGGAAAATAGATAATATATTTCTCAGTATTGTAGTACTATTTTTTATTTTTTTCGCATCTTCATCTACCAATTTAATAGCGAATTATATACCAGCTCAAAATTCATTAATTAATTTTTACCCAAAAAATTTAAATCTAAAGAGTGTTAGCTTAATTATATTATTCTTAGGAGCTATCGTTGGATCTTTTTGGTTACCCCTTATTAGTAAAGCAGGTTTTTTATCGTTAATAGACACTGTTGGCACTTTTTTTGGACCAATGTTTGGAGTAATAATTATTGACTATTATTTGATTAAAAAACAAAAAATCGAAAATAAATACTTATTTTCTTCAAAGCCAGAGGACTCTTATTTTTATTCTAAAGGATGGCATATTAAAGCCTTATATTCAATTTTAATTGGTTTTATTTTCGGCGCTTCAACTATTTGGAATCCAACACTTATGTACCTGCAATCTTTTTCATGGATTATAGGTGCTATCTTATCTTCCATGACTTATTATTTTTTAGCTAGCAATTAATGAACAAATTTGATTTAAAAAATAAAAATGCAATAGTAACTGGAGGAGCTCAAGGCTTTGGACTAAATATTGCTAAAAAATTTCTTGAGTCAGGTGCAAAAGTTATTATTTGGGATATAGATGAAAATGAGCTCAAAAAAGCTTCAAAATTATTAAATAATCAAAATTTATCTTTTGAAGTAGTTGATGTAACAGATCCTCAAATTATTAATTCAGTAGTCAAAAAAATTACTACTAATTCAAAAATTGATATATTGATAAATAATGCTGGCATTACTGGGTCAACTTCTGAGTTATGGAATTACAATTTTGAGGAGTGGAAAAAGATTATTGATATAAATTTACACGGAACATTTAATTGTTGTAAATCAATCGTTCCCCATATGATCAAAAATGATTATGGAAGAATTGTAAATATAGCTTCAGTATCTGGAAAAGATGGAAACGCTAAAGCTAGTGCATACAGCTCTGCAAAAGCAGGCGTCATTGCTCTTACAAAATCCCTAGGCAAGGAATTAGCAGATAAAAATATAGCTGTAAATGCAGTAACTCCTGCGGGTGCTAAAACTAGAATTCTTGATCAAATGTCAAAAGAACACGTTCAAAGAATGCTTTCAAAAGTTCCTAGGGGTAGGTTTCTTGAAGTAGAGGAGCTTTCATCATTGATTTGTTGGCTTTCGTCTGATGAAAATTCATTTTCAACTGCAGCAGTATTTGACATTAGTGGTGGCAGATCTACCTATTAATTTAAGGGTTTCTCCAAAGGTAATACTGTATTTTCTAGTTTGAACAAACTATCCTCATTTGCAATCACTGGAGCCAAAATAATTATTGACCAATAAATCAATAGAATAAAAATTGATATTGTTTTCAAAGATTTTCTCCATTTTTTATACAGTTCTCTCTACTTATTTTAGAATCGAATGTATCTAGATTTTTTTTGTCAATTATCCAAACATAAGATTTTTCGTAGGTATGATCATTTGCTATTTTTGTACATTTTTTGCCCAATTTTACAGTATGTGATGAGCAATTAGTTAAAATTAATAATCCAAGGATTGATAAAATTATTTTCATGATCAACTTATATTAATAAAATTTGAGCTTAGAATGTCTTAATCATGTCAAAAATTAGATTTATTTAGTTATTTGAAATTTTTTTTTTATAGTATATTAAGTCGCCTATGAGATTATTCACAATTGTAATTTTAATTAATTTTTTAAATTTATCTCTAGCAAACGCCCAAAATATTAATCTTTTTACATTTACTGAGGAAGAACTTAAAGAACTTAAGGTCAGAAAAATAAGAGGCGCAGAGAATGAGACAAAATATAGTGTTGGATCAAATGATAAAGGAAATTTTTTAAAAGCCATTGCTCAAAACGGAGGATCTGGCCTCGGAAAAGAGATAGAGGTAGATCTAGAAAAGACACCTTTTATAAATATTACCTGGAAAGTTGAAAAGGGCATCCAAGGAATAGACGAAAAAAGCAAAAAAGGGCACGATTTTGCTGCGAGGGTTTTTGTCGTCAAAAAAACTGGTTTAACCCCACTATCAAATAAAGCGATTAATTATGTATTTTCAAGTAATAATTCCGTTGGTGAATATTGGAGAAGTCCATATACAAAAAGTTCGGTAGACTTTGTTTTATCCACAATTATTTCTAATGATAATAGATGGGTTACGGTAAAAGCAAATGTTAAAGATGACTTTAAAAGACTTCACGATTTAGATGTAAAAAAATTAAATGGAATTGCAATAATGGCTGATACAGATCAGTCCAAAAAAAAATCAGTGAGTTATTTTCAGAATATATATTTTTCAGCTGAATAATGAAAAAACAATATAATTTTTCTGCTATAGAATTTTTTTGGTATAGTTAAATTATGCATGAAAATTTTTTTCATAAAGTTAAAGTTTATTATGAAGACACTGACTCAGGTGGTGTAGTTTACTATGCTAATTATCTAAGATTTTTGGAAAGGGCAAGAACGGAAGCATTATTTTCTATTGGTTATAGTAATAAAAAAATTAAAGAAAAATTTAATTCGCTAATAATCGTTAAGTCTTGCAATATTGAATATAAAAAATCGGCTTTTTTGGAGGATGAACTTACAATAAGATCATTTGTTAAATCTATTACCAAAACATCTTTTTTAATGCATCAAGTTATAACAAAAGATAAAGATATAATCGTTGACGCACAAGTCCATTTAGTTTTTATTGATAAAAAAGGAAAACCAATAAAAATTCCAAATGAAGTTTATTTAAAGTTTAAACCGTATTTTTGTAACAGTATTAAAATTTAGCCAAACTTCTCGCTTTTCTAAATAAATTTTCCATCATTTTACTAGAAATTAGTTTTGTATTAACATTTCTAGGACTCGGGTGATAACTCGATAGAATAATTATTTTATTTGGTAGTATTTCAGTTTTACCATGACCAAAAACAAATTTTTTTTTAATTTGAAATTTTTTTTTATATATATTAACACAATTATCAAAAGCTACCTTTCCAAGCGTTACAATTACTTTTAAATCTTTTAAAGATGAAATCTCTTGGTCAAAATAATTTGAGCAGTTCATAAGTTCTTTAGAAAGAGGTTTGTCCTCGGGTGGTACACATTTTAGAATATTAGTAATATAAGTTGATCTTAGTTTTAAATTGTCATCCAGATTTTTTGAATAAGGACTATTAGAAATACCCACTTCATGTAAGCATTTAAATAAAAAATCTCCTGATTTATCTCCTGTAAATGCTCTACCGGTTCTTGTTCCCCCGTGAGCAGCAGGCGCCAAACCTATTATTGCAAGTCTGGAATTTAGGTTTCCAAAACCAGGAACAGGTTTTCCCCAATATTTTTCATTTATATTTTGTCTTCTCTTTATTGTGCTAACTTTATTAATAAATTTTACTAATCTTGGACATTTTTTGCATTTAATGATTTTTAAATTTAATTTTTGTATTTGAGTACTCATTTATTAATTATTCCTATCTACGAAGAAAAGAGCTATTAAAAAAATTGCCGTCCATATTAAACCATAGATAGCTTTTTCTGGACTGATATCAGCACTCCAAATATCAAGAAAGAAAGCTCCAAATATGATTCCTAAAATATAAATAGATACAACTAAACTTGTTTTATTCATTAACAATTCTTTTTTTATTTTTTTTAATTTTATTAAAATAACTCTCTTTAAAACTTTCAAGTTGCCATCCAGAAAGTCTTTTTTGTATATCTATTAAATTCTTATTTTTCCACTCCTCTAAAGTACTCTTATCTTTCCATTTTTTTTTCTCATCTTCGGTTCTTCCACAACCATAGCAATATCCAGTTTGGGTATCTGATTTACAAATACTAATACATGGCGAAATTATCATTTTTTGTTATATTTTTATGTTTAAACAATTATTCTAAATGGACAAATTAATTCAATAATATATAAGACGTCAATATAATTCGGGGCGATGGCGGAATTGGTAGACGCGTCGGTCTTAGGAACCGATTGGGCAACCAGTGAAGGTTCGAGTCCTTTTCGCCCTACCAAATTATTATGAAAGTAACTATTCAAAACAAAAAAGGTTTGTCGAAAGATCTAAAGGTTTTTATAGATAAAAAAACTATAAATGACTATGTAGATCAAAAATATGAAGAAATCAAAAAAGATGTTGTATTAAAAGGTTTTAGACCTGGAAAAGTACCAAAACAAATTCTTCAAAGACAATTTGGAAAAGCTGTATTTGGTGATGTATTAGATAAAATTCTAAAAGATACTAGCGTTAAAGCGCTCGAGGAGCAAAAAATAAAACCCGCAGGACAACCTAAAATTAATTTAAAAAAATTCGGTGAAAACGAAGACTTGGAATATATAATTTCTGTAACTGAAATTCCTAAAATAGATATTAAAGAAATTGAAAAAATTAAATTTACAGAATATGAAATTAAAATTGAAGACAAAGAGACTGATAAAAGAATAAAAGAAATAGCAAAAAATCAAAAAAATTTTGTTGAAGTTGATGATGCTAAAGTTGCAAACGAAGGTGATCTAGTTGTATTTGATTATAAAGCAGCGATCGATGGAAAGATATTCAAAGGTAACGAGGGCAAAAATACCCAGTTAGAGATCGGAAAAGATTTATTTATCAAAGGTTTTGATAAACAATTATTAAAATGTAAAAAAAAAGATATTGTTGAAGTCAAGGTACCACTACCGGAAAATTTTCCAGAAAAAGAATTAGTTGGAAAAACAGCAAACTTCGTATGCACTATCAATTCTGTTAAAAAAGCTAAAGATGTAGAAATCAACGATGAATTTGCAAAAAACCTTGGTGCCAAAGATCTCGACGATCTTAAAAAATTGATTAAAAAACAAATTAACGACCAATATAAAAATTCTTTAGAATTATTGACAAAAAATAATATTTTAGAAGAAATAAATAAAATAAATATTCAAGAAATTCCTAAAAATCTTTTAGACGATGAAATGAAAATACTATCTCAAGGCATTAAAGAAGAAGATTTGATAAAACAAAAAAAATCCATTGAAAAAAATGCTATCAAAAGAATAAAAGCTGGTTTAATACTTAATGAATTTGGAGAAAAAAACAATATCAAGGTTGATCAAAAGGAAATTGAAAACGAAATTCAAAAACAAATAAGCATGATGCCCGGACAAGAAAAAATTGTTATGGATTATTATAAAAATAATCCAGCTGCTTTATCTAACATTAGGGGTAGTTTATATGAAGAAAAAATAATTTCTCAAATAAAATTAAAAGCGAAAGCAACTAAAAAAATTGTATCGAAACATGAAGCTGAAGAAATATTAAAGTCTGAAAATAAAAAACAAATTGATTTGAATAAAAAGGAAACTACGCCAATAGAAAATAAGGCTAAAAAAGAAAAGGAGAAAACTCTTATTAAATCAAAACCCAAGCCTTCAAAATCAAAAAAAATAAAAAAAGTTAGCAAAAAGTAATCACAAGTTGTATAAGAATATTGATTCGTATTATGAAAGATAAAATATCAGAGCAGATGAATACTCTTATACCTATGGTGGTTGAACAATCCTCTAAAGGTGAGAGAGCTTATGATATCTATTCGAGACTTTTAAAAGAGAGAATTATTTTTTTAGTTGGACCAATTAATGATAACGTAGCTTCATTAGTGACTGCTCAAATGCTTTTTTTGGAGTCTGAAAATCCAAAAAAGGAAATTTATCTTTACATCAATAGTCCCGGAGGACTTGTGACTGCAGGTTTAGGAATTTACGATACAATGCAATATATTAAACCTGATGTATCCACATTATGCTTTGGCCAGGCTGCATCTATGGGATCCTTTCTTTTGGCCGCTGGACAAAAAGGAAAAAGATTTTCACTTCCAAATTCAAGAGTAATGGTTCACCAACCATCAGCAGGCTATCAAGGACAAGCAACTGATATAGAAATTCATGCTAATGAGGTATTGGCTTTAAAAAAAAGACTTAATGAGATCTATTCCAAACACACTGGAAAATCTGTAGATGAAATAAAAGCTGCTCTAGAAAGAGATAAATTTATGACACCAGACGCAGCTCAGGAGTTCGGAATTATAGATAAAGTTGTGCAAAAAAGACCTTAATACAAGATATAGATTTATCCACAACCCATGCTTGATAACCCTAACTTAAATGTAATATAAATAGAATATTGATTCGGTAAAAATATTTTTATGAGCTCAAGTAATAAAAACATTCTGTATTGTTCTTTTTGTGGAAAAAGTCAACACGAGGTGAGAAAATTAATTGCTGGACCAACAGTTTTTATTTGTGATGAGTGTGTTGAACTATGTATGGACATAATAAAAGAGGAGAGCAAAGATACATTTGTAAAACATCAAGATGGTTTGCCCTCACCAAAAGAAATTTGTACTGTTCTAAATGATTATGTAATTGGTCAAGATTATGCAAAAAAAGTATTATCTGTTGCAGTTCACAATCATTATAAAAGACTTAATTACGAAAACAAAACTTCTAAATCTGTAGAGTTAGCAAAATCTAATATTTTGTTAGTTGGACCAACAGGATGTGGTAAAACTTTATTAGCTCAAACATTGGCAAGAATATTAGATGTACCTTTTACAATGGCAGACGCAACAACATTAACCGAAGCAGGATATGTAGGTGAAGATGTTGAAAATATTATTTTAAAACTTTTACAAGCTGCTGATTATAATGTTGAAAAAGCTCAAAGAGGAATAGTTTACATTGATGAAGTTGATAAGATTAGCAGAAAATCTGAAAACCCATCAATAACCAGAGACGTTTCTGGCGAAGGAGTGCAACAAGCTTTATTAAAAATTATGGAAGGTACAATTGCAAGCGTACCTCCGCAAGGTGGAAGAAAACACCCGCAACAAGAATTTTTACAAGTAGACACAACAAATATTTTATTCATATGTGGAGGTGCTTTTGCGGGATTAGATAAAATAATTTCTTTAAGAGATAAGGGAACAGCAATAGGCTTTGGTGCCGAGGTAAGATCTATACAAGACAAGAAAACTGGCGAGTGGATGAAAAACTTGGAGCCAGAGGATTTATTAAGATATGGTTTAATTCCAGAGTTTATTGGAAGACTACCTATTATTGCAACTCTCGAAGATCTAGATGAGAAATCACTGGTAAAAATACTTCTGGAACCAAAAAATTCATTAGTTAAACAATATCAAGAATTATTTAAACTTGAGGGTGCAAAATTAATTTTTAAAGATAATGCAATCAAAGAGATTGCAAATAAAGCTATTAACAAAAAAACTGGCGCAAGAGGCTTAAGATCGATACTGGAAAATATTTTATTAAAAACAATGTATAACTTGCCTAGTGAAGACAACGTTGATGAAGTCCATGTAGATCTAGGTGCGGCCAAAGGACATTCTGAACCTATAATAGTTCATTCTAAATCTAACAAAAAGACCGAAAAAACTTCTGCTGCATAATTTAGGTTAATAAATGTTAAAAATCAGTTGCAATATCTGATTTAATATCCATATTTATATTATGGATATCAAAATTAACCTACCTTTACTGCCTTTACGGGATATTGTTGTATTTCCTAGCATGGTAATTCCTCTGTTTGTAGGAAGAGACAAATCAATCGCAGCTTTGAATGATGTAATGAAAAAAGAAAAGAAAATTATCTTAGCAACACAAAAAAATTCTGAAGTAGATGATCCTAAAAAAAATGATGTTTTTATGTATGGTTGTGAAGGAAATATTTTACAACTTCTAAAATTACCGGATGGAACAGTTAAAGTTTTGGTAGAGGGTAATAAAAGAGTTAAAATTTTAGATTTTAAAGATAATGAAAATTTCATTACATGCGATTTTAGTTATCAAAATGACTTAATTGAAAATAAAGAGGACTTAATGCCATTAGCTTTAACAGCTATAAGAAGATTAGAAAAATTAAATTCTATAAATAAAAAAATTTCTAATGAAAATATAAATAACATCAAAGAATTAAAAGATCCTTCAAAAATTGCAGATAACATCGCTACTCACTTAAACAGCACCATCTCAGAAAAACAGCAAATTTTTGAAACGCTTGATGTTAAAAAAAGATTAGATGCTGTTATTAAAATAATGGAGAATGAAGCAAGTATAATTGGGGTAGAGAAAAGAATTAGAGGTAGAGTAAAAACGCAGATGGAAAAGACACAAAGGGAGTACTACCTTAATGAACAATTAAAAGCTATTCAAAAAGAATTAGGAGAAATTGAAGACGGCAAAGATGAGACTTCTTCACTTAACAAACAAATTTTAAAGGCGAAAATGCCAAAAGAAGTTCAAAAAAAATGTATGTCAGAACTTAAAAAATTAAAAAATATGAGTCCTATGTCAGCAGAAGCAACAGTTGTAAGAAATTACTTAGATTGGATGATAGATATACCATGGTTCAAAAAAGACCAAGTTAATATTGATATTAATAAAGCTCTTAAAACTTTAGATGAGGATCATTTTGGTTTAGAAAAAGTTAAAGAAAGAATTATAGAATTCTTAGCAGTACAAAAAAGAATGCAAAAAATAAAAGGCCCAATATTATGTTTAATTGGTCCACCAGGTGTTGGAAAAACTTCACTAGGTAAGTCAATAGCAAAAGCTACAAATAGACAGTTTGTAAGAATGTCTCTAGGTGGAGTAAGGGATGAGGCTGAAATAAGAGGTCATAGAAGAACATATATTGGATCTCTACCTGGAAAAATAATTCAAATGATGAAAAAGGCTGGTACCAAAAACCCTTTAATTTTGTTAGATGAAATAGATAAGGTTGGAAATGATTATAGAGGAGATCCTTCCTCAGCATTGTTAGAAGCACTAGACCCGGAACAAAATTCTACCTTTGCTGATCATTATTTAGAAGTTGACTACGATTTGTCAGATGTAATGTTTGTTACTACGGCTAATACATTAAATATTTTACCTCCACTGTTAGATAGAATGGAAGTAATTAGAATTCCGGGATATACAGAAGATGAAAAAATTAACATAGCTGAAAAATATTTATTACCTAAACAGATTAAAGAAAACGGAGTGAAAGAAGGTGAATTTATTTTCTCTAATGGAACTATTCAAGAGATAATTAGAAACTATACAAGAGAGTCAGGAGTAAGAAATTTAGAGCGGGAAATATCAAAAGTTATAAGAAAAATTGTCAAACAGGTTGTAAACGGAGAAAAAGAAAAAGTCTCTGTTGATCCAAATAATATTAATGATTTTTTGGGTGTTAAAAAATTTAAGTACGGTGAATTAGAAAGTGAGAACAGAATTGGAGTAGTTACTGGTCTCGCATGGACAGAATTTGGCGGGGAAATACTTAAAATTGAAACAGTTAATATGCCCGGTAAAGGCAAAATGCAAATAACAGGAAAACTAGGAGATGTTATGCAAGAGTCTGTTAAAGCAGCAAAATCTTTTGTTAGATCAAAAAGTTTAGATTATGGAATTATACCCCCACTTTTTGAAAAAAAAGATTTTCATATACATGTGCCCGAAGGAGCTACACCAAAAGACGGTCCATCAGCAGGGATTGCCATGGTAACATCAATTGTTTCATCAATTACTAAAATACCAATTTTTAGAGAAATTGCTATGACTGGAGAAGTAACGATAACAGGACAAGTTTTACCGATAGGTGGTTTAAAGGAAAAATTATTAGCAGCTCATAGAGCTGGTATTAAAAAAGTTATAATACCGAAAGATAATGAAAAAGATTTGATTGATATTCCCAAAAAGGTAAAAGACGATATAAAGATTATCCCAGTTGAAACAGCAGATGAAGTTTTGAAATTAGCTTTGACAAAAGAATTAAAACCAACAGAATGGGTCGAAGTTGAGAAAATTTCAGATGATAAAAAACAAGATAAAACACAAGCGAGTATTCAATAAATATATTTACTTAAATCTCTCTTTTTTAAAAAATCATGGAGCAAATAAAAAAAAAGGCGATCAAAGCTTTTGAATTACATAAATCTGGGAATTTGATAGAGGCAAAAAAAAATTATCAAGAGGTCTTAAAAATTGACCCAGATAATTATCAAATTAAGAGATTGTTAGCCTTGATAGAATATTCGAGTAAAAATTATGATACAGCACTATCACTTTTAAATGATTGTATAAAGCATAACCAAAAAGACTCAGAGGCATTTGCAAACAGAGGAATGGTAAATTTCAAACTTCAAAACTTAATAGAAGCTGAAAATGATTATAAAAAATCTATTGAAATAGATAATAATATAAATGGAATGTTCAATTATGCAAATTTACTAAAAGATAAAAAAGATTATAATAATTCTATATTTTATCTAAAAAAAGTTTTAACAAAAAATCCAAATTTCTATAAAGCTTACAACAATATGGCCATGATAAATACTAAGATGGGAGAATACGAGGTAGGAATAAAAAATTTTGATGAAGCTTTAAAAATTAAAAATGATTATGCCAATGCACATTTTTTAAAATCTTTAAATCAATTGCTACTCGGAAAATATTCTGAAGGATGGAAAAATTATGAATGGAGATGGAAAACTTCTGATTTTCCATCTCCACAAAGAGATTTTATACAACCGTATTGGGATGGTGTAACAGATGTATCTGATAAAATAATTTTAATTCATGGAGAACAAGGACTAGGTGATCATTTTCAATATTTAAGGTATTTAGATTTAATAAAAAAAAAAGCAAAAAAAATAATTTTAGAAGTAGATGAAAGATTACTATCCTTTTTGAAAGAATCTAATATACACGATCATATTTATGCAAGAGGTGAAAAATTACCTTTTTTTGATTTCCATTGCCCACTTATGTCATTACCATTAAAATTTTCTACAACTTTAGATAATATCCCTACAAAAAATGAATACTTATTTGTTAGAACTGAAAGGCAAAAAAAGTGGAAAAGTTTTTTTGATGATAAAAAAGTAAATATTGGTTTAACCTGGGAAGTTAATAAAGATGCACTGGTAAAAAACAGAAGCCTAGAGGTTAAAAAATTTTTAGAAATATCTAAAATAAATAATATTGTTTTATATAGTCTTCAAAAATATGACTCATCCCAATTAGATAATAATCTAAATTTCGAAATTAAAAACTTTGGAAAAAATTTTGACAATGAAGCGCCATTTTTAGATACCGCGGCAATTATTAAAAATTTAGACCTGGTTATTTCTATTGACACTTCTATAGCTCACTTATCGGGAGCTTTAGGTTGCAAAACATTTCTGATATTATCAAATAAACCTCATTGGACTTGGCTATTAAATAAAAAGAAAACTCCTTGGTATCCTACCATAGAAATATACCGCCAAAAGAGTGATAACGATTGGAAAAGTGTTTTTGATGAAATTAAATCAGATTTGTTTAAATACTTTGACGAAAAAATTAATAATTAATCAATATTAATTACAAAATTTTTATTCCATTTTTTGTTTAAATTGTTATAAGTCTGAAATTATTTACGTTGGGCGGTTAGCTCAGTTGGTAGAGCATCTCGTTTACACCGAGGGGGTCAAAGGTTCGAGTCCTTTACTGCCCACCATTCGTAAATTCGGGGGTGTAGCTCAGTTGGTTAGAGCGATCGCCTGTCACGCGATAGGTCGCGGGTTCGAGTCCCGTCACTCCCGCCATTCATCTGATAAATTGTATCAATTATTAAGTATTTGATGTCAAATTTTCATTTAAAATGTGACTTTAACTTCACTTTTATTTGCAAAAAAAGGTAATATATACATTCATATGCTTGCAGATTTTTTAAAAGACTATTTAACAATTATTATATTTCTTGCTATTGCTTTTGGGCTTAGCACAGGATTTATAGTAGTAAATTTCATTTTTTCACCAAAAAAACCTGACCCCGAAAAACTTTCTGCTTATGAATGTGGATTCGAACCTTTTAATGACTCTCGTATGGAATTCGATGTAAGATTTTACCTAGTTGCAATTTTATTTATAATTTTTGATTTAGAAATTGCTTTTCTATTTCCTTGGGCGATCTCATTAGGAAAAATTGGATTATTAGGATTTATATCAATGATGATTTTTCTATTTATACTTACAGTCGGATTTATTTATGAATGGAAAAAAGGAGCATTGGATTGGGAATAAAAAATGAAAGTTATAGATAGACAGAAAAAAATCCCTGATGAATTTAAAAAACTTGCAAAAGATTTTAGCGATAACGGTTTTATAACGACAAGTTTTGATAACCTTGTTAACTGGGCTAGAACCGGATCACTTCACTGGATGACTTTCGGATTGGCATGTTGTGCAGTTGAAATGATGCAGACTTCTATGCCTAGATATGATTTAGAAAGATTTGGTGCAGCTCCAAGAGCATCACCCAGACAATCTGATGTAATGATAGTTGCAGGAACTTTAACAAATAAAATGGCTCCGGCATTAAGAAAGGTTTACGACCAAATGCCTGAACCTAGATATGTAATCTCAATGGGCAGTTGTGCTAATGGAGGAGGTTACTATCACTATTCTTACTCTGTAGTTCGTGGTTGTGATCGAATAGTTCCAGTTGATATATATGTCCCAGGATGCCCGCCATCTGCTGAGGCATTATTATACGGCATAATGCAGCTTCAAAAAAAAATTAGGAATAGAGGTTCTATTGAACGTTAAAGATAATTTAGACATACAGTCTTTAGAAAAAAAAATTAATTCAGAGTTAACTACAAAAGTAAATAGCTCTAGAATTTCTCACGATCATATATTTATAGAAATTGATGCAAATGACTTATTAGATGTAACGCATTTTCTTAAAAATAATTCAAATACAAAATTTAAACAGTTAATAGACATTACTGCTGTTGATTATCTAGAAAAAGCAAAAAGATTTAAGATGATATATTTATTTTTAAGTCATGAATTTAATAAAAGATTATTAATTTATTTTTTTATAAATGAAAACGATCATATTTCTTCTCTAACAAAAATATTTCCATCATCTAATTGGATGGAAAGAGAAGTATTTGATATGTATGGTATAAAATTTAAAGATCATCCAGATTTAAGAAGGATTTTGACTGATTATGGTTTTGAAGGTCACCCTCTTAGAAAAGATTTCCCTTTGACCGGTCATAATGAGGTCAGATTTAGCGAAAATAAAAAAAAAGTAATTTATGAACCAGTAAAACTTGAACAAGAATACAGAGATTTTGATTTTCAAAGTCCCTGGGAAGGAACAAAATATATAAAAACACAATCAAAAAAAGATGAATAAAGAAGTTAAAACACTAAATCTAAATTTTGGACCACAACATCCCGCAGCTCATGGAGTATTAAGGTTAATTCTTGAGCTTAATGGTGAAGTAGTAGAGAAAGCAGATCCCCATATTGGATTATTACACAGAGGAACCGAAAAACTAATTGAAAATAAAACATACATGCAAGCAGTACCATACTTTGACAGACTTGATTATGTTGCACCAATGAACCAGGAGCATGTATTTGCACTTGCAATAGAAAAAATTTTAAAAATTGACGTTCCTATTAGAGCTCAATTTATAAGAGTGATGTTTTGTGAAATAGGAAGAATATTGAGTCACTTATTAAATATAACAACCCAAGCCCTAGATGTTGGAGCATTAACCCCATCACTTTGGGGTTTTGAAGAACGCGAAACATTAATGACTTTTTACGAAAGGGTATCAGGATCGAGATTACATGCTAATTATTTTAGAGCTGGTGGTGTTCATCAAGACTTGCCCAGAGGTTTAGACGAAGATATAGCAAAATTTTGTGCTAAATTTCCCAAAATTATAAATGATTTAGAAACACTTTTGACAGATAATAGAATTTTTAAACAGAGAAATGTAGATATCGGAATTGTAACAAAAGAAGATGCACTAAATTACTCTTTCTCAGGGGTAATGATGAGAGGCTCTGGAGTTCCTTGGGACTTAAGAAAATCACAACCTTATGATTGTTATGATCAGTTTGAATTTAAAATTCCAATAGGAAAAAATGGTGATTGTTATGACAGATATTTGTGTAGAGTTGAAGAAATGCGAGAAAGTATAAAAATTATAAAACAATGCCTTGATAAAATGCCAAAGGGCCCTGTTAAATCTAATGATAATAAAATTACTCCTCCTCCAAAAAAAGAATTAAAAAAATCTATGGAAGCTTTAATCCATCATTTTAAATTATTTACCGAAGGTTATAGAGTTCCTGAAGATGAAATATATACTGCTGTAGAAGCACCAAAAGGAGAATTTGGAATTTATCTTGTTTCAGATGGCTCCAATAAACCTTACAAGTGTAAAATAAAAGCGCCAGGATTTTCACATTTACAAGCAATGGATTATTTAATTAAAGGACATATGTTGGCGGATGTACCTGCTGTACTTGGTTCTTTAGATATTGTCTTTGGAGAAATAGACAGATGAGTGTAAAAAAAATTGGAAAAGAACAACCTGATAAATTTAAGTTTGATGAAAAAAATTTAAATTTAGCAAATAAAATAATCAGCAACTACCCTGAAGGAAGACAAAAAAGTGCTGTAATGGGTCTTTTATACATTGCTCAAAGACAAAATAATAATTGGATTCCTATGGCAGCAATGAAGTATATAGCAAATTTATTAAATATGCCCTACATAAAGGTATATGAGGTTGCAACTTTTTATACCATGTATAATCTGGCACCAGTCGGAAAATACTTTATACAAGTTTGCACGACCACACCATGTATGCTTAGAGGCGCTTATAAACTAGTAGATGTCTGTAAAAAAAAAATTTCTAAAAATGTAAACGAAGTCACTTCAGATGGGAATTGTTCGTGGACAGAAGTTGAATGTTTAGGTGCATGCATTAATGCTCCAATGATGCAAATTAATAATGATTATTTTGAAGATTTAGACGTAGAAAAAACTGAAAAAATTATTGATTTGATGTTAAAAGGACAATCACCAAAACCAGGTTCATATAGAGGTAGAAAAAACTCTGAGCCTGAAAATAATAGAAAAACACTAATTCAGGAAAAAAATGCTTAAAGATCAAGATAGAATATTTAAAAATTTATATAATGATCACGGTTCTGATATTTCCTCAGCTATCTCTATAGGTGATTGGTCAAATACAAAAGAAATTTTGTTGAAAGGAAAAGATTGGATCATCAATGAAATAAAAGCTTCCGAACTTAGAGGAAGAGGAGGGGCAGGATTTCCAACAGGATTAAAGTGGTCTTTTGCTCCAAAAAAAATTACAAATAAACCTCATTATCTAATAATAAATGCAGATGAGTCTGAGCCCGGAACTTGTAAGGATAGGGATATATTAAGGTTTGAACCTCATAAATTGATTGAAGGTTGTTTAATTACATCCTACGCTATTAATGCAAAAACATGTTATATTTATTTAAGAGGCGAATACCTTAACGAGGGGTTAAAACTTCAAAATGCAATAGATGAAGCTTATAAAAAAAATTTTATCGGGAAAAATGTTTTTGGTTCAGGATGGGATCTAGATATTTATGTTCACTATGGTGCTGGCGCATATATTTGTGGTGAGGAAACAGCTCTTTTGGAAAGTATAGAAGGAAACAAAGGTCAACCAAGATTAAAACCTCCATTTCCTGCATTAATTGGTTTATATGGATGTCCAACAATAGTTAACAACGTTGAAACAATCGCTGTAGTGCCAACAATTTTAAGAAAAGGATCAAAGTGGTTTTCCTCTTTAGGCAAACCAAAAAATACAGGTACAAAAATTTTTTGTATATCTGGAAACGTAAATAAACCATGCAACGTAGAAGAAGAAATGGGTATACCCTTAAAAGAATTAATTGAAAAACATGCAGGTGGTGTAATTGGTGGATGGGAAAATCTCAAAGCAGTAATTCCTGGTGGTTCTTCTATGCCAATGTTACCAAAAGATATTTGTGAAAACATAACTATGGATTTTGATAGTTTGATTGAAAATAAAAGTGGCCTAGGTACCGCAGGAATAATAGTTATTAATAAAGACCAAGATATAATTAAATGTATGGCTAGAATAGCAAGATTCTACAAACATGAAAGTTGCGGTCAATGTACACCATGTAGAGAAGGTTCGGGTTGGATGTGGAGAATGTTAGAAAGAATGGCTCGTGGTGAGGCTTCAAAAGAAGAGGTAGATATGTTGTTTGATGTCACAAAACAAATAGAAGGCCATACTATTTGTGCTTTTGGCGAAGGATCGGCTTGGCCTGTACAAGGATTACTTAGACATTTTAAAAAAGAGATTGTAAAGAGAAATAACCTGAATCCTTTATTTGATACGGATAAGAAAATTCCATATTTGGTCGATCAACACTTATTAGAAAAATAAAAATGCTCAAATTAAAAGTAAATGACATTGATTTAGAAGTTGAAGAAGGACTAACAGTACTTCAAGCTTGTGAAAAAGCAGGTTTTGAGATTCCAAGATTTTGCTACCATGAAAAACTATCTATAGCAGGGAACTGCAGAATGTGTTTAGTTGAAATAGAAAAGTCTCCAAAACCCATAGCATCTTGTGCGATACCAGCTGTTGAAGGAATGAATATCAAAACAAATACTTCTATGGTCGAAAAGGCAAGAAAAGGAGTAATGGAATTTCTACTCGCAAACCATCCTCTAGATTGTCCTGTATGTGATCAAGGTGGAGAATGTGATTTACAAGATCAATCTATGTTTTATGGAATTGATAAATCAAGATTTAAGGAAAATAAAAGATATGTTCCTGAAAAATATATGGGTCCTTTAATCAAGACACAAATGACAAGATGTATTCATTGTACTAGATGTATAAGATTTGCCACAGAAGTTGCTGGAGTAACTGAACTAGGAGCTATAGGCAGAGGAGAAGATATGCAAATTACCACTTATCTAGAAAAATCTATGGATTCCGAGCTTTCAGCAAACGTAATAGACTTATGTCCTGTTGGAGCTCTAACATCAAAACCTTATGTATTTGAAGCTAGACCCTGGGAGCTTAAAAAAACTGAAACTATAGATGTAATGGACTCAGTCGGATCCAATATTAGAGTTGATACATACGGTTGGGAGGTGAAAAGGGTACTACCTAGAATAAATGAAGATATAAATGAAGAATGGATATCGGATAAAACAAGATATGCTTGCGATGGACTAAAAAATCAAAGACTTGACTCCCCATTTGAAAAAGTGGGAAAAATTTTTAAAAAGATATCCTGGAACGATGCTTTTAAAAAAATTGAAAAAAAAATAAATGAGACTAAAGCAGAAAAAATTGCAGGCCTAACGGGTGATTTAAACAATATGGAAACTCTTTTTGCTTCAAAAGAATTTTTTCAAAAAATTTTAAAGTCAGAACACCTAGATTCCAGACCTGACAAAGCTTATATAGATTGTAAAGAGAGAAGTAATTACATATTTAATTCGTCAATCAATGGTATTGAGGAAAGTGATTTAATATTATTAATTGGAACAAATCCAAGATTAGAGGCAACGATTTTAAATGCTAGAATAAGAAAGGCCTATCATAACAATAGAGCTAAAATATATTCAATTGGTAATCCAGGGGAACTTACATACCCTTATATAAATTTAAAAGATCAAACAGAAACCATTAAAAATTTGGTAGAAAATAATAGCGATTTATCTAATGAAATTATTAAAGCAAAAAGACCAATTATTATTATTGGAAAATCATGTTTAAGATTGGAGTCTGGAAAATATATTTTTGAGGGTTTAAAGAAATTTTTAATAGATAATAATAAGATAAATGAGAACTGGAATCCTTTAAATATTTTAACCCAAGACGCTTCTGAGGTAGGAGCTTATGACTTAGATATTTTAAGTCACCCAAACGGTGAAAATCCTACTTTAATAAATATAGAAAAAAATAACTTCGATTTAATTTTTTTGATTGGTCAAGATAATTTAAGATTTAAAAAGAAAGAAGAATTTATTATTTATATAGGTAGTCATGGAGATAGAGGTGCGGAGATGGCAGATATTATTCTTCCTGGAGCTGCTTATACAGAACAAACTGGCCATTATACTAATTTAGAAGGCAAAATTCAAAAATCTTTGAGCGCATCATTCCCACCAGGAAGTTCAAAAGAAGATTGGAAAATTTTAAATGAACTTTCTGAATTAATTAAAGGCAAGAAACTATTTAAAGATATAGATGAACTTTTAAACCAAATGTTTAATTATTTAAATCTTAAACAAAAAAAGAACGGTGTAGAAAAATATTCGGAAAATAAATTTTATAATGAAAAAATTGTAATAGAAGAAATAGATTACTATTTTAGCAATGTAATTGCTAGAGCTTCTCTAATCATGGCCAAATGTAGAAATGAAAAAAGAAAGTTAAAAAGTACAGGGACAGATGGATAAATCATGGATTATTTAAGTACTTTAATTTCAGAAACTTATAAAATTTTATTCTTACTGATTCCAGTCCTGGTATCAGTTGCTATGGTAGTTTGGTTAGATAGAAGAGTCTGGGCATTTGTACAAAAAAGAAAAGGACCAAATGTTGTTGGACCTTTTGGTCTTCTACAATCTTTAGCAGACGCCTTAAAATATTTATTTAAAGAAATAATTATTCCTGCTAGTTCAAATAAGGTTATATTTATTTTAGCTCCAATAATTACTATGACTCTTGCATTAATTTCTTGGGCAGTTATTCCATTTGGAGCTGATCAAGTTTTATCTGACATTAATGTTGGAATTTTGTATCTATTTGCAATTTCCTCTTTAGGAGTTTATGGAATAATTATGGGAGGATGGGCTTCAAATTCAAAATATCCATTTCTAGGCTCAATAAGATCTGCTGCACAGATGGTTTCATACGAGGTATCAATAGGAGTAATTATAATTAACGTTTTATTATGTGTCGGCTCGCTTAATTTAAATGATATAATTATTGCTCAAGAAAAAGTTTGGTTTATAATTCCCCTATTTCCAATGTTCGTGATTTTTTTTATTTCTGCACTTGCTGAAACAAATGGACCCCCTTTTGATTTACCTGAGGCTGAAGCTGAACTTGTCGCTGGTTATCAGACAGAATATTCTGGAATGATGTACGCAATGTTTTGGCTTGGCGAATATGCAAATATCTTATTAATGTGCGCTTTAGGATCAATTCTATTCTTAGGTGGGTGGCTATCTCCTATAGAAATTTTTCCATTTAATCTTTTACCAAGCGCTTTTTGGTTAATTTTAAAAATTTTATTATTATTTTTACTTTTTGCATTAGTAAAAGCTATTGTACCAAGATATAGATATGATCAACTTATGAAGTTAGGATGGAAAATATTTTTGCCTTTCTCTCTTATTTGGGTCGTGCTTACAGCTAGTTATTTATTTTTTTTTGATATTTTACCAGGAGTTTAATGAAAATTATAAGAATTTTGAAAACTGTTTTTCTAATAGATATTTTAAGTGGTTTTTTAATTGCACTTAAAGAAGTTTTTAAAAGCAAAAAAACTATTAATTATCCATATGAAAAAGGAAAGATAAGCGCAAGATTTAGAGGAGAGCATGCCCTTAGAAGATATCCTAATGGAGAGGAAAGATGTATAGCTTGTAAATTATGCGAAGCAGTATGTCCGGCACAAGCTATAACTATAGAATCAACGGAAAGAGATGATGGTAGTAGAAAAACAACTAGATACGATATAGATATGATGAAATGTATTTACTGTGGATTATGTGAAGAGTCTTGTCCAGTAGATGCAATAGTGCAGGGGCCAAATTTTGAGTTTTCTACAGAAACTCGTGAAGAATTATATTATACCAAAGAAAAACTTTTAGATAATGGAGATAGGTGGGAAAGTGTTCTAGCGGCCAACATTAAGGCAGATAATCCTTATAGATAAATAAAATGATAGCGCACGCAATTTTTTTTTATTTTTTTTCTTTTATAGCAATAATATCAGCAATAATGGTTACTGTTTCGAGAAATACAGTTCATTCAGTTTTTTTTCTTATTTTGGATTTTATAAGTATTTCTTGCCTGTTTATAATGATTGGAGCTGAATTTCTAGGAATGATTATGTTAATTGTTTACGTTGGAGCTGTTGCAGTTTTATTTTTATTTGTAGTTATGATGTTGAATGTTGCTGTACAAGAAAATCAATGGTTTAAAACCAAAAAGTCCAGCTCACATATCCCTGTAGGCTTGCTAGTAAGCACATTAATTTTTTGTGAACTTATAATAGTTGTAGGAGGATGGAAATACAAACCTGATATTACAAGTCTAAATAATATAAATATTGATAGTGATTTATCAAACACACACATGCTTGGCAGCGTCTTGTATACTGACTACATTCATATATTTCAGTTAAGCGGCATGATTCTTTTAGTTGCAATGATTGGAGCTATCGTTCTTACTTATCGAAAAAGAGTAGGAATAAAAAGACAAAGTTATATTAAACAAATAACCAGGGATGCCGAAAGCAGCGTAGAACTGGTTGATACTCCATTAGGGAAAGGAGTTAAAATTGATAACTGAAATTAATTTAGGCCATTATTTAACTTTAGGAGCTATAATTTTCACTATTGGGGTTGTGGGAATATTTCTAAACAGAAAAAATGTTATAGTAATTCTTATGAGTATTGAGCTAATATTATTAGCTGTAAATATTAATTTAGTATCTTTCTCAATTTTTTTAAATGATTTAGTAGGGCAAGTTTTTACTCTTTTTATACTTACAGTGGCGGCCGCTGAAGCATCAATCGGTTTAGCTATTATTGTCGTTTATTATAGGAATTCTGGGACAATAAGAGTTGAAGAAATTGATAAATTAAAGGGTTAAAATGGAATACTCTATTATTTTTTTACCCTTAATTTCCTCAATTATTGCAGCTTTTTCAGGCAAATTTATCGGAGAAAAAATTATACTTATAATATCTAGTACCTTAGTTTCATTGTCGGCAATTTTATCTATTCTTCTATTTTTCGATGTACTTCAAAATAGTTATCAAAATAATTTAATTATTTTTTCTTGGATAAACTCAGGCCTTTTGAGTGTAAATTGGTCTATAAAAGTTGATGCATTGTCATCAGTAATGTTTGTAATAGTTACTTTTGTATCAGCATTAGTACATATTTACTCTATTGGCTACATGTCCCATGATCCAAACAAACCAAGATTTATAGCTTATTTATCTTTATTTACCTTCGCAATGCTTTCTCTTGTTTCAGCTGATAACTTTTTACAACTCTTTTTTGGATGGGAGGGTGTTGGTTTATGTTCTTATCTTTTAATAGGTTTTTGGTTTAAAAAGGAGTCTGCTAACGCCGCAGCAATTAAAGCATTTTTAGTAAACAGAGTTGGGGATTTTGGTTTAGCTTTGGGAATTTTCTTAATTTTTTATTTATTTGGATCTCTTAATTTCATTGATGTTTTTCAAGAAATTCCAAATAATTTACAAAATGAAATATTGTTTCTAGGACTCAAATTTAACTCTATTGATTTGATCTGCTTACTACTTTTTATAGGGGCAATGGGTAAATCAGCTCAAATTTTTCTTCACACTTGGTTACCAGATGCTATGGAAGGACCAACGCCAGTATCAGCCTTAATACATGCAGCTACAATGGTAACAGCGGGCGTATTCTTGGTAGTAAGATGCTCACCAATTTTTGAATACTCTCAAACTATTTTAAATTTAATTACTATTATAGGTATGCTCACAGCTTTTTTTGCAGCAACAGTTGCAATAGTTCAGACTGATATAAAAAAAATTATTGCCTATTCTACATGTAGTCAATTGGGTTATATGTTTTTTGCTACTGGAGTAGGTGCATACAATGTAGCAATGTTTCATTTGTTTACTCACGCATTCTTTAAAGCGTTGTTATTTTTAGGAGCAGGTTGTGTTATTCATTCATTCAAAAATGAACAAGATATAAATAAAATGGGAGGGGTCTGGAGAAAATTACCTTACACATGGGTTTTAATGATAATTGGTACTCTTGCGCTAACAGGATTTCCTCTATTTTCAGGATTTTACTCCAAAGACGCTATAATTGAATTCGCATATCTAAGAGGAAATTCAGTAGGATATTATGCTGCGAGTATTGGAGTTATAACTGCTTTATTAACATCAATATATTCCTGGAGACTAATTTTTAAGACTTTTCATGGAGATTTCCAAAGCTCAAATATTAAAATAGAGGAAATAAAAGAGTCACCTTTGGTAATGATTATTCCTCTTATTGTTCTATCTATTGGTTCAATATTTGCTGGATTTGTTTTTAAAGATTTATTTTTACTGAAAGGTGATTTTTTTAATTTTTGGAATGATTCCATTAAATTCTTAGAACCTTTAAGTTCTACTCATCCGCCATTATGGTTTATTATTTTAACACCTGTTTTAGTAACACTTTCTATTCCATTATCTTATTACCTTTTTTTAAAAGATAAAAAAATATTAGAATCGTTTGTAAATACTAATAGACCATTGTATCAATTTTTAAAAAAAAAATGGTATTTTGATGAACTCTATGATTATATTTTTATCAAACTATTTAAAAATTTAGGTTTATTCTTTTGGAAAATTATAGATATTAAGATTATTGATAAGTTCGGTCCCGATGGGTTATCTTCATTAATAAAATATTTTTCGTTAAAAGCTTCAAACTTTCAAAGTGGACATATATATCAGTATGCTTTTGTAATGCTTTTAGGATTTTCAGTCTTTTTAACATATATAATAATTAATTAATGAATTTTCCAATATTATCTTCTTTGATTTTATTACCTCTGATAGGAAGTTTATTTATATTATTTATAAAAGATAAAGAAAAAGAAGATAGTACAAGACAAAGTATCAAATATGTTGCACTCTTTACTTCATTTACAAATTTTTTTATATCAATTTATCTTTGGTATATATTTGACAATTCATTCTCTGGATTTCAATTTATTGAAGAAAAGGAATGGCTCAAAGGTTACATAAACTATAAAGTTGGGATAGATGGGATTTCAATTTTATTTGTAATCTTAACTACATTGATAGTCCCGCTATGTATTGTTGCCGTGAATAATACAGTCAAAATAAGATTAAAAGAATTTTTACTAGCAATTTTAATTATGGAAAGTTTAATGATAGGAGTCTTTAGTTCTCTTGATTTAGTCATTTTTTATTTATTTTTTGAAGGTGGTTTGATTCCAATGTTTCTAATAATTGGTATTTGGGGAGGTTCAAGAAGGGTTTATTCCGCATTTAAGTTTTTTCTTTTTACACTTCTCGGGTCAGTCTTAATGTTAGTAGCAATAATCTCAATATATTGGATTACAGGAACTACGGACATAGTTAAGCTTTATGAGCTTGGTATAAATGAGAAATACCAAAACTTATTGTGGTTAGCTTTTTTTAGTTCCTTTGCTGTAAAAACACCAATGTGGCCAGTTCATACTTGGCTGCCGGATGCTCATGTTGAAGCTCCTACCGCTGGATCAGTTTTATTAGCAGCAATACTTCTTAAAATGGCTGGATATGGTTTTATAAGATTTTCTATAGGAATTTTTCCTATAGCATCTATTAACTTTACGCCACTAATTTTTATTTTAAGTTTAATTGCTATTATTTATACTTCGTTAGTTGCTCTAATGCAGGATGATATGAAAAAGTTAATCGCATATTCATCTGTAGCTCATATGGGCTATGTTACTCTAGGAATCTTTACTTTCAACGAACAGGGCCTGCAAGGAAGCATAATCCAAATGGTTAGCCACGGTTTAGTTTCTGCAGCTTTATTTTTATGCGTAGGTGTTGTGTATGATAGAGTACATTCAAGAATGATAAGAGACTATGGAGGCTTAGTTTCAATTATGCCTAAATATGCTTTATTGATGATGGTTTTTACATTAGGAGCTGTAGGCTTACCTGGAACAAGTGGATTTGTAGGAGAATTCTTAATTTTAATGGGAGCATTTAAGGTCAACATCCTAGTAGCTACTATTGCAAGTTTAGGAGTTATATTAGCAGCTGCTTATATGTTATGGTTATACAAAAGAGTAATTTTTGGAAAAGTAGTCAATGAAAAACTATTTAAAATTAGCGATGTTAATAAACACGAGGTTTTTATTCTGGCAACTTTAGCTGTTCCATCTATATTTTTTGGTTTTTACCCTGATCCACTAATAAATACGATCCAGGTATCACTAGATGATATTATTGATATTTATAATACAAACGTATCTTTAAATATAGTTGAATAAATAAATGATAAATCTAAATTCAATATATCCTGAAATCTTTCTAGCTATATCAATTCTCTTTTCATTAATTTACGGGGTTTTTAGAAATAATAGTTCAAAGGAAGTTTTTATAATTACAATTCTATCTCTAGTGATAATTTTAACATTTATATTAAATTCACCATTAGAAAATGAAAAAACATTCTTTAATGAAAGTTATAAAATAGATTACTTTTCTAATTTAATGAAAATTATAGCAATTGTTGCTACTATATTTGTTTTGATATCTTCGTTTTCATATTTAAAATCCCTAAAAATATTTAAAATTGAATATCCAATTCTTATTGCCTCATCTCTCCTTGGAATACTTGTAATGATATCTTCAATGAATTTAATAGTTTTTTATGTTGGATTAGAGTTACAATCACTAGCTCTATATGTGTTAGCATCATTTAATAGAGATCAGATAAAATCTTCAGAGGCAGGTTTAAAATATTTTGTCCTTAGCGCACTATCATCGGGATTGCTACTGTATGGTTGTTCACTTATATACGGTTTTACAGGATCAACAGATTTTATTACAATCTCACAATTTTTGAGTAATGATAGTTTTGGAATAAAATTTGCCATTGTTTTTATTTTAGTAGGTTTATCATTTAAAATTTCTGCTGTACCATTTCATATGTGGGCACCTGATGTGTATGAAGGTTCACCAACTACTGTAACACTTTTTTTTGCTTTAATTCCTAAAGTTGCGATTCTAGCAGTTTTAATAAAGATTTTGTACATTCCTTTTTTTAATTTAATAGACCAATGGCAAGTAATAATTATTTTTCTTTCCATATCCTCCATGACATTTGGAGCAATAGCAGCTATAGGTCAAAAAAATTTAAAAAGGTTAATGGCTTTTAGTTCAATTGGTCATATGGGCTATGTTTTAGCAGGAATAGCTACCGGTACAAATCAAGGTATTGAAAGTTCTATTACATATATAATCATTTATATAACTATGACATTAGGTTTTTTTGTATGCTTGTTAATGATAAAAAAAAATGATTTGTACTACGAAAACATAGAGGATCTCTCAGGATTATCAAAAAGCCACCCAATATTATCAATATGTTTTTTAATTATGCTTTTTTCATTAGCAGGAATCCCACCCTTAGCAGGATTTTTTGGTAAATTTTATATTTTTTTAGCTGTTATTGAACAAAAGATGTATTTTTTAGCTATAGTAGGATTAATTGCAACAGTAATATCTGCCTTTTATTATTTAAGAATTATTAAAGTAATTTATTTTGATGAAGAAAAGGAAAAATACGAAACAGAACAGCACTTTGGTTTAAAAGTTTCATTAGCTATAACTACATTTATAACTTTGTTATTTTTTATATTTCCTGGAGAAATTAGCGAAATAGTATCCAAAATAAACTTAATATAATGAAACTAAAAACCTACAGATTTAACAGGATTAAAAATACTAATGACAAAGCAATTCAAATAATAAAAAAAGATAATATAAAAAATGGAATAATAATCGCAAACTTTCAAACTAAAGGAAAAGGACAATATGGTCGTAGTTGGATTTCTTTTAAAGGAAATTTGTTTGTAACAGTTTTTTTGTGTATTCAAAATACCAAATTTTCAATTTTAAATTTTACAAAGTTTAATTGCAAAATAGTGAAAAACATACTTTCTAATTACACTAAGGATAAAATTACAATTAAACCACCAAATGACATACTAATTAAAAATAAAAAGATATGTGGGATTCTACAAGAAAGAATGAGTATTAATGATAATGAATTTATACTTATTGGAATAGGAATAAATTTGATTAAAAGTCCAATAATTAAGAAATACCCTACGACAAATTTATATGAATTGACTAAAAAAAAAATTAATATTAACAGATTTTATAAAGATATAAAATTAAGCTATGAATTATTTTTAGACAAACTTCTCAAATTGAATAAAAAATTTTATTAAAATGTTTTTAATTGGTGATATTGGAAATACAGAAACAAAGATTTGTTTATTAAATGAAAATCTGCAAATTAAAAAAAGGCTTATTTTTTCTACAAATTTAAAAAAAATCAGAATAATAAAAAAAAATTTAAAACTTTTTATCTCTAAAAAGATCGATTTAGAATTTTGTTTGTTTAGCAGTGTTGTTCCTAATTTTTATAGAATTTTGAAAGATTATTTATATAAGTATAAAAAAATAAAATCTTTTGAACTTAAAGATATTGCATTTAATAAAAAGATTTCATTAAAAGTTAATAAAAGTAAAATTGGATCTGATAGAATTGCAAATGCATTAGGAGCTATGAATAATAAAGATAATTTTATCATTATAGATTTCGGTACCGCTACTACATTCGACGTATTAATTAAAAAGACTTATCATGGGGGAATAATTGCTCCTGGCATAAAGTTATCTCTGGAGACTCTTTATAAAAAAGCTTCATTAATTCCTAAATTGAACTTAAAACAAATTAATAAAGTTATTGGAGTTAATACACATGAGGCGGTTAGATCAGGTTTCTTTTGGGGTTATACCGGATTGATCAATAATATGGTCAAAATGATAGAAAATGAAACCAAAAAAAAATTTAAAATTATTATTACGGGTGGTTATTCAAAATTATATAAAAAAAACTTAGGAAAAAAAGTTATATACGATAAAGATATAACTATAAAAGGACTAAAAAAACTAATTAAATTGAAGAATTAATTATGGCAAAAGAAGAGATATTATTTTGTCCTCTTGGAGGTACTGGAGAAATTGGGATGAATATGAATCTCTATGCATATGGAAATAATGGTAACAGAAAATGGATAATTGTTGATGCCGGAGTTTCTTTTGCAGATGAAACATTTCCTGGTATAGATTTAATTTATCCCGATCCAGGATTTATTAAAGATAAGAAAGATGATTTACTCGGAATTGTTTTAACCCATGCACATGAAGATCATATTGGTGCCGTGACTCACATTTGGCCCGATCTTAATTGTAAAATTTATGCAACTCCATTTACAGCAGTACTCGTTCAAGAAAAATTTAAGGAAAAAGGAATAGATATTAACAATAATCTTAAAATAGTGAATTTGAATGGAAAGATTAATTTAGAACCATTTAAAATAGAATATATAACACTTACACACTCTATTCTTGAGCCAAACGGTTTAAGAATAGAGACACCATCAGGGGTTATATTACACACTGGTGATTGGAAAGTAGATCCAGACCCATTAATTGGTGACAAAATTAATTCGAAAAGACTAAAAGAAATTGGCGACGAAGGAGTTTTAGCAATGATTTGTGATTCTACAAATGTATTTAGTCCCGGAAGATCTGGATCCGAATTAGATGTTAGAAAAAACTTATTAAATATAATTGAAAATTTAAAAAAAAAAATAATAATAACATCGTTCGCATCCAATGTTGCTAGAATGGAAACAGTTTTTTATTGTGCTGAAAAAACTGGAAGGGAAATTTCACTTGCAGGAAGATCAATGCAAAGAATTTATAATGCAGCAAGGAAATGCGGTTATTTACAAAAATGTATTAAACCTGTAGACCCAAGAGATGCCAAAGATATATCAAGAGAAAAAATTGTATATTTATGCACTGGTAGTCAAGGTGAACCCATGGGTGCAATGACAAGAATATCAAATGGAATTCATCCAGATGTGTTTGTTGAGAAAGGTGATGCTGTAATATTTTCATCTAAAATTATTCCAGGTAATGAAAAAAAACTTTATAAATTGCACAATAAGCTTGTTAGAGAGGGAGTCGAGGTTATCTCTGAAGAAAGTGATTTTGTACATGTTTCAGGTCATCCTAATCGTGAAGATTTAAGGGATATGTATAGTTGGGTAAAACCTAAATGCGTGATACCGGTTCACGGAGAACACAGACACATTGAAGAACACATAAATTTTGCAAGGGAAATGAAAGTTTCAAATCCTATAAAAGTAGAAAATGGAGATATTGTAAAATTATTTCCATTATCAAAACCAGAGGTATATGATAAGGCACCTTTTGGTAAACTGTATATTGACGGTAATATAAGTGTTGATGAAAACTCAGCATCTATTAAAGAGAGAAAAAATATTAGTAGTAATGGCTATGTAGAAGTCACAATTATAGTATCTGAAAAAGGAAAAGCATTTAAAACGACTCAAATTTCTCTAAAAGGACTGCCTATTTTAGATAAAGAGGAGTTTTTGATTGAATTAAAAAGTGAATTATCGCAAAAATTGAAAACATATTCTTTAGACAACAAAAAGCAAGAAGCTAACTTGAAAGATGAACTTAAGATTTTATGTCGAAAATTTATAAAAAACAAAACAGGAAAAAAACCATTAACAAATGTTAACATTGTGAGATTATAATTGAGCATAACCGGATCCATAGTAATTTTTGTAATTCTTTGGTGGATAGTATTTTTTTCATTATTACCAATAGATGTTAATAGAAAACGACAAGACATTATAAAAGGTACTGATCCTGGAGCTCCTGAAAACCCAAAAATGTTAAAAAAAATTATTTTATCAACACTAATTACATCTTTAATATTTATTATTTTATATTTATTAGTAAAATATGATTATTTTAATTTAAGGAATTTAATATCTTAATGTATTTTTCTAACTCATTTATACCAATCTTAAAGAATATACCCTCAGAGGCAAAAATTAAGTCGCACCAACTAATGCTAAGAATAGGTATGATAAAACAATCATCAGCTGGCATATATTCGTGGTTACCCTTGGGACTTAGGGTAATGAAAAAAATTGAACAAATAGTAAGAGAAGAACAAAACAAAATTGGTGCTCAAGAAATATTAATGCCGACTATTCAATCAAGTGATATTTGGAAAGAGAGTGGTAGATATGATGATTATGGCGAAGAAATGCTTAGAATTAAGGACAGACAGGATAGAGAAATGTTGTATGGACCAACCAATGAGGAACTTGTCACAGATATTTTTCGAACCTCAATCAAATCATATAAATCTTTACCTCAGCTTTTGTATCATATTCAGTGGAAATTTCGTGATGAGTTAAGACCAAGGTTCGGAATTATGAGATGTAGAGAGTTTTTTATGAAAGATGCATATTCTTTTGACATTAATGATGATGAAGCTCTATTTTCTTATAATAAATTTTTTTTATCATATCTAAGAACTTTTAAACGTCTTAATTTATCAGCGATACCTATGGCAGCGGAAACTGGTCCAATAGGAGGGAGTTTATCTCATGAGTTTATAATTTTAGCTGAGACCGGAGAAAGTAAAATTTATACTGATAAAAGAATATTTGACGTAAGTAGTAATAAAACAATGTTAGAGAAAGATTCGTTAAAAAAATTAAGAAATGAATACGAAAAGTACTATGCAGCTACCGATGAAAAGTTTGATCAAAAAGAATTTGAAACTAAAGTTAAAAAAGAATACAGACTCAATACAAAAGGTATAGAAGTAGGACATATATTTTATTTTGGAGACAAATATTCCAAACCTATGAAAACTTCTGTAGATCATCAAGGAAAAAAAGTTTTCGTTAAAATGGGATCATATGGTATTGGAGTTTCTAGATTAGTCGGAGCTATTATAGAAGCTAAATATGATGAAAAAAATGAAATAATGAAATGGCCCGTATCAGTAGCGCCATACGAATGTGCGGTGCTTGACTCTGGTAATAAACTTGAAAATAGTAAAGTTTCAAAAAAAGCAATGTACGTTATTAGTCAATTAGGAAGCATGATAGATTTAATTGTAGATGATACAGAAGATAATATTTCTACAAAAATTAAAAAATTTAACCTTATAGGAATTCCCTATCAGATTATTATAGGAAACAAAACACATGATGATTCTGTTGAGTTTAGGGAAGTAGGAGAAGATTCTCAAATTATAAAAATATCTGATCTTCATGAAATTGCCAGAATTATAAGTTCTAAAAGAGATTAAATTGATTTCAAAATTAGAAAAAAAAATTGCATTTAGATATTTAAAAACAAGAAAATCTGATGGATTCCTTAATGTCATATCTATTTTTTCTTTCATAGGAATAAGTTTAGGAGTTGCCGTTCTTATAATTGTAATGTCAGTAATGAATGGTTTTCGAACAGAATTAACAAATAAAATTATTGGTTTTAATGCACATATATTAATTAAACCATATTTAAATCCAATAGATCAAAATCTAGCAAATAATCGATATCTTAAAAAAATTTCAAAAAATATTTTGTTAAGCAACAATGGAGAGGCAATTATAATTGATAAAGATTATACTAAAGGAACCTTAATAAGAGGATACAAAGAAAATGATTACAAGAAATTAGAATTGGTAAATAATAAATATTTTAAAGGTTCTAAAAAACTTGTTTCAGGAAAAATTTCTATTGGTAAGGAATTAGCTTTTTTACTTGATGTAAATATAGGGGATCAAATTAATATAATGTCCCCCGTAGGTTTAGAAACTATAATTGGCAGCCTTCCAAAGCAAGATAAGTTCACTATCAGCTCTATATATGAAAGTGGTTTAATAGAATTTGATCAAAATGTTGTTTTTATGAATATAAATGACTTAGAGGATCTATTCAATTTTGATGAGTCAAAAAGATTTATAGAAATATATTTAAATAACGCATCTAAATTAAATGATTATAAGAAAGAAATTAAAGAGATTTTTTCAGAACATTATCTGACAACATGGGAAGATATGAACCGATCTTTATTATCAGCTCTAAAGATAGAACGTAATGTAATGTTTATTATACTATCTCTTATAATTATTGTAGCCGCATTTAATATCATTTCTGGCTTAACTATACTTGTTAAAAATAAAACGCGAGAAATTGGAATCCTCAAATCTATAGGGCTAAAAAAAGAGTCTATAAGAAAAATTTTTTTTATTGTTGGTTTTTTAATTGGCTCTCTAGCTACTATATTTGGTGTTATTTTAGGTGTTCTATTCTCAATATATGTAGAAAATATAAGAAATTTTTTAAGTAAATTTTTTAATATTAGTTTATTCCCAGAAGAAATTTATTTTTTAAGCAAAATGCCTTCCGAAATAAACTTAATTACCATTATTTTGATTGGAACATGTTCTATATTTGCGACATGTATAGTGTCAATTTATCCAGCTGTAAAAGCATCAAAATTGGATCCAATAAAGGCACTGAAATATGAATAAATTGATACAAATAAATTCCATTAGTAAAAAATATGAAGAAAAAAATATTAAAGTGTTAAATAAAATAAACTTTACTTTTTCAGCAGGAAAAATTTATTCATTAATGGGCCCCTCCGGATCTGGAAAATCAACTTTATTAAATTTAATCTCATTAATTGATAAACCTACTTCAGGCAAAATTAAATTAAATGGAGTTTCAGTAGATTTTAACAATGATTCTTTCACTGATGAGTTAAGAGCTAATAATATTGGAATAATTTATCAAGAAAAAAATTTATTATCAGATTTTACTGCATTGGAAAACGTAGTTATAGCAAGACTTGCAATAAATTCTGATGAAAAAAAAGCTGTGAAAGAATCTATAAATTTACTAAAAAAAGTAGGACTTACAAAACGTTTAAATCATTATCCATCTGAATTATCTGGTGGAGAAGCTCAAAGAGTCGCAATATCCAGAGCCTTAATAAACTCGCCTAAAATAATTTTAGCTGATGAGCCCACAGGAAGTCTAGATGAAAAAAATTCTGAAGAAATTTTTAAACTTTTATGTAAATTAAAAAATAATAATAGAACAATCATTTTTGCAACTCATAATAGATATTTTGCAAATTTAGCAGATTGTAAAATACAGCTATTAAGTGGTAAATTAAAAATTATAAATGACAATAGAAAAAAAATTTAATCACTTAAAAGTACATACTCAATACTCTATTTGTGAAGGTGCTATAAAAATTTCAGACTTGCAGTCTTTTTGTAAAAAACAGAAAATAACTTCTGTTGGAATTTCTGACACACATAATTTATGTGGTGCACTTGAATTCTCTGATTTATTGTCAAAGGTTGGTACACATCCAATAATTGGAACTCAAATCAATATAAAATTTAAAAATACAACTGGTCTTTTAGGCCTTATAGCTGTTAATGAAACTGGTTATAAAAATATTATAAAATTATCTTCAATTTCATATTTGTTAAATGATACAATAAATCTTCCATATTGTGACTTATCAAGCTTGCTAGAAAAAAATGAGGGAATAATTGTTCTGTCTGGAACAATTAATGGATTACCTGGCTTATTATTTGACAAAGGCAAAACATTAGAGGCAAAAGAATTATACTCTTTAATTAAATCTTCTTTTAAAGATAGATTTTATATTGAAATACAAAGACATAATGACTTTAATGAAAATATTTTTGAAAAATTTAATCTTAATTTATCAAATATTTTAAGTATACCAATTATTGCTACTCAAGAAGTTTTTTATATTGATAAATCAATGTATGAGGCACATGATGCCCTAATTTGCATTGGAGGCAAAACTTATTTGAATGAAAAAAAAAGATTAAAATATTCTAATCAACACTATTTTAAAAATACAGAAGAAATGAACAAATTATTTTTAGATTTGCCAGAAGCTTTAGAAAATAATTTTAACTTACCGTATAGATGTAGTTTTAGACCAAAATTCTCAGAACCAGTTCTTCCTGATATAGCTATTGAAAAAAAAAATAATTCAAATGATATATTAAATGAAAACTCCCTCAAAGGTTTAGAGGATAAATTTAAAAAAATTTTTAAAATAGATAAAAAAAACTTAGAAACAAATGAAAAATTCAACAAATATAAAAAAAGATTAAACCATGAATTAAAAATAATAAATGAAATGAAATATGCTAGTTACTTTTTGATTGTTTCAGACTATATAAAATGGGCAAAAAAAAATGATATTCCAGTAGGTCCTGGAAGGGGTTCGGGAGCAGGATCTTTAGTTGCATGGTGCCTATCAATTACAGATTTAGATCCTATTAAATTTGGATTAATTTTTGAAAGATTTTTAAATCCAGATAGAATCTCTATGCCAGATTTTGATATAGATTTTTGTGAAGAAAAAAGAGATCTGGTTTTTGAATATCTGAATCAAAAATATAATAAATCTGTAGCTCACATTATTACATTTGGAAAACTCAAGGCAAGAATGGTTATTAGAGATGTTGGTAGAGTTATGGGCCTACCGTATGGTTTTGTTGATGGAATTTCTAAAATGATACCTTTTGATCCGTCGCGACCATTAAGTTTAACTGAAAACATCAACAGAGAACCAAGATTGCAAAAACTAATCAGTGAAGACAAAAGAGTTCAAAAATTAATGGATATATCTTTAAAACTAGAAGGTTTAAATAGAAACGTAGCAACCCATGCAGCAGGAGTCGTGATCGCTGACAAAGACCTAACTGATTTTGTACCTTTGTATAAAGATAATACAGCAGATTTATTATTACCATCCACACAGTTTGATATGTACTCAGCTGAAAATGCTGGATTAGTCAAATTTGATTTTCTCGGCCTAAAAACTTTGACAGTGATTAATAGAACAGAAAAACTAATAAAAAAAAAGAATATGAGTTTTTCTATAGAGGATATTGACTTCGAGGATCAAAAAGTTTTTGATCTTTTATCAAGCGGGCAAACTGTTGGTTTATTTCAATTAGAAAGTGCAGGTATGAGAGATGCTTTAATTAATATGCAACCAAATCATCTTGAGGACATAATTGCACTTGTAGCATTGTATAGACCTGGACCTATGAGCAATATTTCTGTCTACAACGATTGTAAACATGGAAAAATAAAACCGGATTATTTACACCCTTTATTAGAAGATATTTTAAAACCAACTTATGGAGTAATCATTTATCAAGAACAGGTAATGAAAATTGCAGAAAAATTATCTAGTTTTTCGGCTAGCCAAGCAGATATCCTAAGAAAGGCAATGGGTAAAAAAAAGAGGGCAGAATTAGAAAAACAAAAAGAAAAATTTATTGAGGGTGCTGTAAAAAATGGGATAAACAAAGAAGTAGCCGCTAGTATTTTTTTGAAAATAGAACCGTTCGCAGAATATGGTTTTAACAAAAGTCATGCAGCTGCTTACGCTATTATTGCATATCAGACAGCTTATCTAAAAGCTCATTTTCCATATGAATTTTTTGCAGCTTCTATGACAATGGATATTTCTAATCAAAATAAGCTTAGTGAATTTTATGAAGAATTAAAAAGATTAAATACAAAAATAATTAGACCAAATATTAATAAATCATTCGCTGATTTTAAATCAGATGGAGAAAATTTTTTTTATGCACTAGGAGCTATAAAAGCTGTTGGTTATGAAGCTATATTAAGTATTGTGAATGAAAGATTGAAAAACGGTGAATTCAAATCAATAACTGATTTTATAAATCGTGTTAACCCGAAAGATATAAATAAACTTCAATTAGAGGGCCTAGTGAAGGCCGGAGCATTCGATTCATTTAACAATAATCGTAAATCTTTGTTTGAATATATCCCAAATATTATTTTAAAATCTAAAAATAATTTTGAAAATAAATCAATAAATCAGATTAAATTATTTGAAATAAATGAAAATAACGATGATGAAATTTTAAAAAAAACAGATGATTGGCAATTTGAGGATAGATTATCAAAAGAATTTGAGGCAATGGGTTTTTTTATTTCAGATCACCCTCTAAATCAATTTAGCGATGTTTTAAAAGATTATAAAATTATTGACTATAAAAACCTTATTGAAAATCAAAATATCAATGAAGCTAATATTGCAGCTACGATTTTAAAAATTCAAGAAAAGAAAACTCAAAAAGGAAATTCGTATGCAATATTGAAATTAACTGATTTATCTAGTGTATTTGAGCTATTCATTTTTTCAGAAATTTTAGAAAATAATAGAAATATATTAAAAGAGGGAAACTCATTAATGATTTTAATTAACAAAAATGAAGATGAAAAAGAAAATAGATTTAAAAGATTAAATGTTAGAAAAATTTCTTCATTAAAAAGTGTATTTGACAAACCGATAAATAAGATTGAATTTTTAATAAAACATGAGAACGAATTAGAATTAATCAAACAATATATATCTAAGGATGGAGATACCGATGTACAAATTAATTTGAAAAATGATAACAAAAACTTCATATTTCACTTAAAAAACAAAAGATATGTAGATAGAAAAACTATAAATAAGCTTAAAACAAGCAATATTTCACTAAATATTTCCTAAAAAAAAACTTGTTAATTCTTCAAATTGTTTGTAAATATTTCAAAAAATAAAACGCACACAGCTTTTGGTTTTAAACCTCCGGTCCAATTTTTGGAAATAGCTGTGGTGGAATAACCGGGAAAAAATATGAAAATACCAAACGTTACTATTCAACAACTTTTAGAAGCAGGAGTCCATTTGGGACATAAAACTCTTAGATGGAATCCAAAAATGAAAAAATATATTTTTGGAAAAAGAGATTCTATTCACATTATAGACCTAACCCAAACATTAGAACTTACGAATTTTGCTTTAAAAAAGATTTATCAAACAGTTTCAAATAATGGAAAAATACTTTTTGTTTCAACAAAAAAGCAAGCTTCAGAGGCTATAGCTGATGTTGCAAAAGAAACAGATCAATATTTTGTTAATTATAGATGGCTAGGAGGAATGTTAACAAACTGGGGTACTATCTCAGCATCCATAAAAAAGTTAAAAAAAATAGATCAAGATTTAGTCTCAGAAAATCGTGGTTTTACAAAAAAAGAATTATTAAAAATGAGTGTTAAAAGAGATAAACTACAAAGATCTTTAGGTGGAATAGCTGAAATGAAAAAAATTCCTGATTTGGTTTTTGTTATAGATACAAACTACGAATCTCTTGCAATAAAAGAATCACTTAAATTAAGTATTCCTATAATTGCAATATTAGACACTAATTCAGATCCAGATGGAATCGAATACCCAATACCAGGAAATGATGATGCTAGAAGATCAATAGATTTATATTGTTCACTTATTAAAGAAACTATCTTAAATGCTAAAAAAGAGGCACCAAAAATAGAAAAATCAGAAAAAAATAAAAAAGAAAATGGCACAGAGTTGACTGAAAAAAAAATAGATAAAATTAAAAAAAATTAAAATCATTAAAATGAACGAAATAGAGGAAGTAAAAAAACTTAGGAAATTGTGTGGTGCAGGATTTAAAGATTGTCTTTCTGCATTAAAAGAAGCTAATGGAAATATAGAAAAAGCATTAGAAATTTTAAGGGTTAAAGGTATTTCCAGAGCATCAAAAAAAATGTCGAGAGTTGCCAATGAGGGCGTAATTGCTGTAAGCGGAAATCAGAATAAAATTTCATTAATAGAGGTAAATTGTGAAACAGATTTTGTTGCTAAAAATGATGACTTTATAAATTTCGTTAAAGAAATAAGTGATTTGAATAATTTGGTAGACTCAGATTTGGAGTCTCTAAAGAAAAAAACTATGAAAAATTCAGAGAATGTTGAAAATAATCTTGTCGCCTTAATATCTAAAATAGGAGAAAAAATTACATTTGGAAGGACTAAAACTTTTAATTATAACGGAGCTAAAAATTTTAATTATCTCCATACAGTGGTAAAGGATAATCTATCAAAACTTGCTGTCCTTGTGTGTCTTGAAACAAAAAACGACTCTGATATTTTAAAAAATTTTGGTAAACAACTTTCTATGCATATAGCAGCCTCAAACCCTTTAGCGCTAGAGTCTTCAAACATAGATAAAGATTTGATTAAAAAAGAGGAGTCTTTAATTTCAGAAGAATTAAAAAAGACAGGCAAACCAGAAAATATTTTAAAAAAAATTAGTGATGGTAAAATAAATAAGTTTAAAGAGGAAAATTCATTATTAACTCAACAATGGGTAATGGAACCAAAAAAAAAAAGTTAAAGACATCTTAAAAGATCTAAGTATAAATGATTTGAAAATAAGAGATTTTTATAGAATTAAAATTGGTGAATAAATGTTTTCAGAAAAAAATTATATCCAAAAAATGGATAAAACTTTTGAATTGTTTCAAAAGGATTTAAACTCTGTAAGAACCGGTAGAGCTAATTCTAACATGCTTGATTTAATAAGAGTTGATGTTTATGGACAGAAAATGCCAATTAATCAGCTAGGAAGTATATCAACCCCAGAACCGAGATCTATTAATATTCAAGTTTGGGATGTAAGCAATGTTAACCTTATAGACTCGGCAATAAAAAAATCAGATCTCGGATTAAATCCACAAATAGATGGCCAATTAATGAGAATTCCGGTTCCAGACCTAAGTGAAGAAAGAAGGATTGAATTAAAAAAAATGATAAAATCTATGGGTGAAAAATATAAAGTTTCAATAAGAAATATAAGAAGAGAAGCAAATGATGAATTAAAAAGTTTGTTTAAAAAAAAAGAAATAAGTGAAGATGATGAGAAAAAATTTGAAAAAAAAGTTCAAGTAATAACTGACGACCATATAAAAAAAATTGATGAAAAGGTTATTAACAAAGAAAAAGAAATAATGACCATATGAACCCGATTAAACATGTAGCCATCATCATGGATGGCAACGGCAGATGGGGGATTAAGCATAAAAAATCCAGGAACTTAGGACATAAAGAAGGTTTAAAAACAGTAGAGAAAATAATTAAAGAATCTTTCAAAAATAGAATTAGATATTTAACTTTATACGCTTTTTCCACAGAAAACTGGAGAAGACCAAAATCTGAAATCAACTTTTTATTTAATCTTTTGGAGAGTTATTTGAAAGAAAAAATTCAAGAATTTCATGAAAATAGAATTAAACTAAAAATATTAGGAAAAAAAAATTTCTCAAAAAAATTGAATATAATGCTAACCAATGCTGAAAAAATGACAAGTAAAAACAAAAAATTACAAATAAACTTGGCTCTTAACTATGGTTCAAAAAGTGAATTGATATTTGCACTTAATGAAATAAAGAAAAAAAAATTAAAGATAAATGAAAGAAATATAAATAAAAATCTATTTACTAGAAATATACCAGATCCTGATATCTTAATTAGAACTGGAGAAACTAAAAGATTAAGTAATTTTTTATTATGGCAACTAGCTTACACAGAATTATTTTTTGAAAAAAAATTATGGCCTGATTTTGAAAAAAATGATTTTAAAAGAATAATTAAAAAATTTAAACAAACTCAAAGAAATTATGGAAACATATAATGAATACTGAAATATTTAAAAGATTTATAAGTTCTATTATATTAATTCCTTTATGTCTTTTTTTTATATTTAAGGGATCATTTTTTTTTGTTTCCTTTATATTAGTTTTATTTTTATTGTCTATTTATGAGTGGTACTTTCTGGCAAAAAAAAGAAAGTATTTAGTACCTGGTTTTTTACTTCTAAGTTTATCTTTTATTTTAGCATATTTCTTAAGAAAAAATGGATTAACAGAATTTATGATAATAATTTTAATTTGTATATTTACTGATATAGGTGGGTACACATTTGGTAAATTATTTAAGGGTCCTAAATTGACAAAAATAAGTCCCAATAAAACTTACTCAGGGTTAATTGGAAGTCTAATTACTTCACTTTTAGCTTTTATATGTTTAATAATGTATAGCAAATGGAATAGTGAACAATTTGAAATTAATCTAAATTTTTTTGAATTAAGTTATAGTATTCAAAATTTCACATTAGTAATTTTAATTTCCCTTGTAAGCCAGTCAGGAGATATCATTATTTCTTACTTTAAAAGACTTGCAAAAGTTAAAAATACCGGAAATCTCATACCTGGTCATGGTGGAATTTTGGACAGAATTGATGGCATGATATTTGTTTTTCCATCTGTATTTATAATATATTTTATTTTGAATTTATGAAAAAAAAGATTGCTATACTTGGTTCCACTGGTTCTATTGGCAAACAAACCCTTGAAATAATAAGAAAAGATAAAAAAAATTTTAAACTGGTTTTAATAACAGCAAATAGAAATATTTCTCTATTGTGTAAACAAATCAAAGAATTTAATGTTCAAAATGTAATTGTCTCTGACAACAAAAATTACAACTTTATAAAAAAAAAATTTAAAAATAGGAATATATTCAACAGTCTTAACGATATTAATAAAATTTTAAAATCAAAAGTTGATTATACAATGAGTTCCATATCTGGAATTGATGGACTTAAACCTACTTTAGATATTATCAAATTTTCAAAAACAATTGCAATTGCTAATAAAGAGTCAATAATTTGTGGATGGCCTCTAATAAAAAAAAAACTAAAAAAATACAAAACTGAATTTATTCCAGTAGACTCTGAACATTTTTCAATATGGAGCTTAATAAAAAATGCAAAAAAAGAAGATATAAGAAAAATTATTATTACAGCTTCTGGGGGTCCTTTTTTAAATTTCACAAATAACAAAATGAAAAAAATTAGTCTTACTCAAGCTCTTAGACATCCTAATTGGAAAATGGGTAAAAAAATTACAGTGGACTCTGCTACTCTAATGAACAAAGTTTTTGAAGTTATAGAGGCAAAAAAAATTTTTGACTTAAGTTATGATAAATTTAAGATTCTAATTCATCCAAAATCCTATCTTCATGCCATAGTAATATTTAATAAAGGTCTTATAAAATTTTTAGCTCATGAAACAAATATGAAAATACCAATTTTTAACTCAATTTATAATAATTTAGATAAAAAAATTAAAATGAAGAAGATTGATTTAAAAACTCTTAACAACTTAAACATACAAGAAGCAAATTATAAGAAATTTCCAGTAATAAATATTTTGAAAAAAATACCTAAAAAAGACTCATTATTTGAGACTGTTCTTGTAAGTGTTAACGATGAATTAGTTAATTTATTTTTAAAAAAAAAAATTAATTTTAACGATATTTCTAAAATCTTAATAAAGTTATTAGACAATAAATCTTTATCAAAATTTAAAAGAAAAAATGCCAAAAACCTAGCTCAAATTGAAAAAATTAATGATTTTGTGAGATTGAAAACAAAGTCCTTCAGTGTATTATCTGCACCTAAATGAGAATATTATTTTTAATTATCTTTTTAATCTTTCAAATATCTTTAGCAAAAGCTGAGGTAGTAAAAAAAATAATAATTGAAAATAACGATAGAGTTTCAAAAGAAACAATAATTACTTTTTCTAATGTAAATTTAAATGATAATATTTCTCAAGATGATCTTAACGATGTTTTAAAAAGACTATATGAAACTAAATTTTTTTCAGACGTTAAAGTCTCTCTAAAAAATAACGAGCTTAAAATATTTGTTATAGAAAATAAAATTGTTCAACAAATTATAATCAAAGGTATTAAAGCGAAAAAAATCCAAGAAGCCATTTTAGAAAAAGTTAAATTAAAAGAGAAAAGCCCGTACAATGAATTTGTTGCAAAACAAGATATAAATTATATTCGAAATAATCTGAATAAAATTGGATATTATTTTGCCGAAATAAAAAGTTTTATTTCTGAAAATCAAAATAATACAATTAATTTAGTTTACGAAATAAATCTTGGTGAAAAAGCCATAATTGGAAAAATTGAATTTACCGGTCAAAAAGTTTTCAAAAATAGGAAATTAAGAAATATAATCACAAGTGAAGAAGGAAGATTTTGGAAATTTATTTCAAATAAAAAATATTTAAATGAACAACAAATTAAACTTGATGAAAGATTATTAAAGAACTTTTATCTTAACAACGGCTATTATAATGTAAAAGTTAATAGTGTTTATGCCCAATTACTTGATACGGGTGAATTTAAACTTTCATACAATATTAATGCTGGAAATATTTACAAAATAAATAAAACAAATCTTTTACTACCCAAAGATTACGATGAAGATAATTTTTTAGATGTTAAAAAAACTTTAAAGAAATTAGAAACAAAAAGATATTCATTTAATAAAGTTTCCAAAGTTGTTGATGAAATAGACAAAGTATCATTAAGAAAACAGTATGAATTTATTAATGCTAGTATTAATGCTGAAGTAGTAGATGATAATTTAATAAATCTTACATTTGAAATCAGTGAAACAGAAAGAAAATTTGTAGAAAGAATTAATATTTTTGGAAATAATGTAACTGAAGAAAAAGTTATCCGAAATCAAATTATCACAGATGAAGGTGATCCATATAACAAACTTTTGGAAATAAAATCTATTAACAATATTAAAGGACTTAACATTTTTAAATCAGTTAAATCTAAAGTTGAAGATGGCTCAACCCCCGAACAAAAAATAATAAATATTGCTGTTGAAGAAAAACCAACTGGTGAAATTGCGTTAGGTGCTGGGGTTGGTACTGATGGGACTACACTTGGATTTGCAGTAACAGAAAACAATTATCTTGGAAAAGGAATAAGACTAAATACTTCTTTGAGATTGAGCCAAGATACAGTGAGAGGAAGATTCCAAGTAGATAATCCTGACTGGAGATCATCCGGAAGAGCCTTATCAACAAATATACAAAGTACATCGATAGATAAGTTATCTGGCAATGGTTATAAATCTAATAAAACTGGTTTTTCTTTTGGTACGAGATTTGAACAGTACGAAAATGTTTTTATCTCACCCAATATTTCAGCATACACTGAAACTCTTTCAACCAACAGCTCTGCTTCTGAAAATTTAAAAAAACAAGAAGGTAGTTATTTGGATACTAGTTTAGATTATGCAATCAATTATGATGTCAGGAATCAATCATTTATGCCAACAGAAGGTTTTAGAAGTGTGTTTTATCAATCTCTTCCAATTTATTCTGATGATTTTTCTGTTACTAATGGTTATGAATTTACAAACTATTATAAGTTACCAAACGAGATGGTCACAATGTTCTCAATTTATGGCAGAGCAGTATCAGCCTTAAAAGACGGAAAAGATGTTAGAGTTTCTGAAAGACTAAGACTCCCAAGGAAAAAATTGAAAGGTTTTGAAACTGGAAAAATAGGACCAGTTGATGGAAATGATTATATTGGTGGAAATTACTCTACTGCATTGAATTTTTCTACTACCTTACCAATGTTTTTACAGTCAGTACAAACTGCAGATGTTTCATACTTTTTAGACGTAGCTAACGTTTGGGGTGTGGATTATAGTAGTCAAATTGATGATTCAAATAAATTTAGAAGTTCCACAGGCGTTTCTGTTAACTGGTTTACTCCTATTGGACCTTTATCATTTTCAGTGGCACATCCACTTTCACAAACTTCTACAGACAAAACTCAAAGATTTCAATTTCAAATAGGAACTACATTTTAATGAAAAATTTAAAAAAAATATTTATTTTTTTTTTTTCTAATAATAATACCTTTTAATTTATCTTATTCAGAAGAAAAAATTGTATACATAAATATAGAAAAAATCATGCAAAATTCAAAAGCTGGAAAATCTATCAAGAACCAACTAGATAAAATGGCAAAAGATAATTTATCCAAATTTAAAAAGATGGAAAATGAATTAAAAGATGAAGAAAATAAAATTATTTCAAAAAAGAACGTTTTAAGCAAAGAGGAATTTGAAAAACAAATAAACGATTTGAGGGAAAAAGCAAAAAAATATAGAAATACAAGAAATAAAAATGTTAATGATTTGACAAATAAAAGAATTGAAGCCACAGCAAAAATTTTGGCCAAACTAAATCCTATTCTCGCAAAATACTCTGAAAAAAATGGTATCTCATTAATAATACAGAAAAAAAATATAATAATAGGTAAGTCTGAACTTGATATAACTGATGAAATTTTAAAAATTGTTAATAGCGAGATAAAATCTATTAGTTTAAAATAAGAACATATGCCTACATCGCTTAATAGAAAACAAATCGAAGATTTATTACCACATAGAGAACCAATGTTATTAATTGATGAGTTAATAAAAATAAAAAAACTTTTTTCAGCTACCGCAATTGTTAATGTTAAGAAAGATAGTTTTTATGTTCAAGGTCATTTCCCAGGACAACCAGTTATGCCTGGAGTACTTATTGTAGAGGCTTTTGGTCAGGCTGCAGCTGCCTTGACAGCACATGGTTTGGATAGATCAACTTACGAAAATAAATTAGTTTTTTTAATGAGTGTTGAAAAAGCAAAATTTAGAAGCCCTGTTATCCCAGACTGTAAATTGGAGCTTAATATAGAAGCAATTAGATCACACGGACGAGTTTGGAAGTATAAAGGAGAAGCTTTCGTAAAAGATAAAAAAATGGCTGATGCCCAATGGTCCGCAACCATCGTTGATAGGAAATAATTAGCAACAAATGTTGATAAGCATTTAAATTCAATTTTGATAAAAAAGATTGGATATGTTAAATCCTTTTTTTAAAAGCAAAGGTCCTTATCAAATTGATAAAATTACCAAACTAATTGGGCTTAAAGATACCCCAAATTTTGGTAAGCTTAAGATTTATGATATTAAAAATTTATTAACAGCAAAAGTTAATGATATTTCATTTCTTCATTCTAAAAAATATGAAAAGGAAGCATTTAAAACCAAGGCTTCAATTTGCGTTACTACAGAAAATTTAAAAAATTTACTTCCCAATGAATGTAAGAAAATTATAGTTGGTAATGTTCTTTTGACTATCGCAAAAATAACAGAATTGTTTTATCCAGATTCTATTACTGATGATTTTGACATAACTGCAAAGGATATTTCGAAAACTTCATATAAAAAAAAAGTTAGAAGTGGTAAAAATGTTTTGATAGGAAAGAACGTTAAAATAGGAAAAAATTGTTATATAGGTCATAATACCATTATCGAAAAAAATGTTATAATTGGTGACAATTGTTCAATAGGATCCAATGTAATTATAAGAAATACAGTTATTAATAATAATGTCTATATTTTAGATGGCTGTGTAATAGGAAAAAAAGGCTTTGGTTTTTTTCCAAACCTAAAAAAAAACACTCGTTACCCTCAAATTGGTATAGTTCTAATCCATGACAATGTGGAGATTGGATGTGGATCTACAATAGATAGAGGATCTATGTCGAATACAATTATTGGCAAAAACACTTTTTTAGATAATCAAATACATGTAGCACATAATGTTAAAATTGGTGATAATTGTATTATAGCCGGCCAGGTTGGATTTGCTGGTAGTACTAATTTAGGAAATCAAGTTATAATTGGTGGACAGGCTGGAGTCTCTGGCCACTTAAAAATTGGCAGCAATGTTCAAATTGGCGGCGGAAGTGGAGTGATTAAAGATATACCAGATAATACAAGAGTTATGGGTTATCCAGCAAAAAATTTAAAAGAATTTTTGAGGAATGATAAATGATACACAAAACAGCTATTGTCGACACTAAAGCCAAAATTCCCAGTTCAACAACAATAGGACCGTATTCTTTAATTGGTCCAAACGTTGAAATAGGTGAGGATGTAATTATTCATTCTCATGTAAATATTTTAGGAAATACTAAAATTGGAAATGGTAATAAAATTTTTCCGTTTGTTGCGATAGGTAATGATCCTCAAGATTTAAAATACGATGGAGAAAAAACAAAATTAATAATTGGTGATAACAATAAAATTAGAGAATATGTCACCATTCATCCAGGAACAGAGGGAGGGGGAGGTATAACAAAAATTGGAAATAATTGTCTTTTTATGATTTCATCACATATTGCTCATGATTGTAAAGTTGGAGATAACGTGATTATAGCAAATAACGTTCCATTAGGAGGACATGTAGAAATAGAAGACAATGTAGTAATTGGAGGAAATTCAGCTGTTCAACAATTCACGAGAATTGGTAAATTAGCAATGATAGGTGGAATGACAGGTGTATTAAATGACGTTATTCCTTACGGACTATCGATAGGTAACAGAAATTATTTACAAGGTTTAAATTTAATTGGACTAAGAAGAGCTAATTATAAGAATAAAGATATTTTGGGATTAACCGAAGCATATAAAGAAATATTTGCCACAAAAAATCTTACAGACAATTTAAATAAATTAAATGGAGTATTTAAAGAAAATCCTCTTGTTAAAGATATAATCAATTTTATATCAAAAGACAAAAAAAGATCAATTTGTACACCTTTTCTTAAGGAGTAAGATGATTGGTTTGATATTTGGAGAAACAAATTTTCCTTTAGAAATTTTGAAAAAAGTTAAAAAAAATAAAATTAAATATTTAATAATTGATCTAACAAAATCAAAAAAATTTAGAAAAGATAAAAATTCTTATAATGTCTCAATAGGACAATTTGGTAGAATTTTAAGTATTTTAAAAGAAAATAAATGCAAAAAAGTTATATTCGCAGGCAAGGTAACAAAACCAATTTTTTCAAAATTAAAACTAGACTTTAAGGGAATCTATTATTTGCCTAAAATCATAAAAGCTTCAAAACTTGGTGATGCAGCAATACTCAAAGAAATCATTAAGATTTTGGCCCAAAACAAGATCAGAACTGAAAATTCACTTAAATTTAATCCTGAACTTTCATTAAAAAAAGGCAATTATTCAAAATTTAAACCAAACAAAAAAGACCAGT
>MDTB01167884.1_pt1 | contig 47408 bp, 48 predicted proteins | sample 811161 | NCBI WGS metagenome assembly MDTB01 (sample SAMN05326650, study PRJNA326480) | marine metagenome | isolation source: seawater | place: Mediterranean Sea | collected 2009 | reverse complement strand
GGAATAGCTATCTTCGCATTAGTTTTTTATTTATGTAAAACACAATCGGAAAGCATCTTTTGGTCTTTAATAGTAGTTTCTTTTTTAGTTGGTGCTTTATTAATAATACCAATAGGCGGAGCAGACATGCCAGTTGTAATCTCTATGTTGAATTCCTATTCAGGTTGGGCTGCAGCCGGAATTGGTTTTACATTAGAAAATACAGCCTTAATTATAACTGGTGCTTTAGTTGGCTCATCAGGAGCAATTCTTTCTTATATAATGTGTAAAGCGATGAATAGATCTTTTATTAGTGTAATTCTAGGAGGATTTGGTGCAGATAATTCATCTAGTTCAGCAAAAGAAAAGACAGATCAAAAACCAGTAAAAAGCGGCAACGCTGAGGACGCAGCTTTTTTGATGAAGAATGCTTCATCTGTAATTATTGTTCCTGGGTATGGAATGGCTGTTGCGCAAGCACAGCATGCACTAAGAGAAATGGTTGATAAATTAAAAAAGAATGACATTAAAGTTACTTACGCCATTCATCCAGTAGCAGGAAGAATGCCTGGCCATATGAATGTTTTGTTGGCCGAAGCTAATGTTCCCTACGATGAAGTTTTTGAATTAGAGGATATTAATAACGATTTTGCAAATACAGACGTTGCATTTGTCATTGGTGCTAATGATGTGACTAATCCAGTTGCTAAAACCGATCCTAAAAGTCCTATTTTTGGAATGCCAGTTTTAGATGTAGAAAAATGTAAATCAGTATTGTTTGTTAAAAGAAGCTTATCACCAGGCTATGCAGGTGTTGATAATGAACTTTTTTATAGAGATAACACGTTAATGTTATTTGCGGATGCAAAAAAAATGACAGAGGATATAGTAAAGAGTTTAGAATAATGAAAACCAAAATTTTTTGTGACAGCGCGGATTATAAACTCATAAAATTTTTTAGTAAAAAAAATATAGTTGATGGATTTACAACTAACCCAAGTCTAATGCGACTTTCAGGTGCAAAAGATTATAAAAAATATTCATTAAAAATTTTAAATATTTGTAAAAAAAAACCTATATCTTTTGAAGTATTTGCTGATAATAAAAAAGATATGCTTAATCAAGCTTACAAAATAACAAAATGGGGAAAAAATATTTATGTAAAAATTCCAGTAGTAAATTCTAAAGGAGTTTTCATGGGCCCTGTTATTAAAGAACTTAGCTCAAAAAATATTAAATTAAATATTACCGCAGTTTATACTTATGATCAGGTTAAAAAAGTAATAAAATCTCTCAGCAAAAAATCTAAGTCTATAATTTCAATTTTTGCGGGCCGGATGGCTGATAACGGCAAAGATCCTTTGCCAATATTTAAAAAAAGCATAAACAGTGTAAAGAAATATAAAAATATTGAAATTTTGTGGGCAAGTACCAGAGAAGCTTATAACTTTCTTCAGGCTAAAAAACTAAATTGTCACATAATCACTATGCCTCCAAAAATTATCAATCAATTAGGTAAATCAAATAAAAATTTTTCAACTTTGACTTTAGATACTGTAAGAGGTTTTTTAAAAGACAGTAAAAAATCTAAGTTTAAGATTTAGAAAAATCTTATGGTTGAAACAAACTTAAACAAAAAACCATTAATAAGTATTATTATTAATTGTCGTAATGGGGAAAAATATCTAAAAAAAAGTGTTTCGAGCGTCTTAAATCAAACGTATAATAATTGGGAAATAATTTTTTTCGATAACAATTCTAGTGATAAATCTCATAAAATAATAAAGTCTTTCAAGGAAAAAAGAATAAGGTACATTAAGTCAAAAAAATTTATCAAATTATACAAAGCAAGGAATCTTGCGATTAAAAAAGCAAAAGGAGAGTATATATCATTTTTAGATGTTGATGATTGGTGGTTAAAAAATAAATTAAAAGACCAAGTTAAATATTTAAATGAAAATAAAAATGTTGACATTTTATACTCTAATATATTTCTTTTCTATGAAAAGAAGCGTAAAAAAGAAATTTATTGTAAAACAAAACTTCACAGCGGGAATATTACTCAAAATCTTTTAGATGATTTTAAAATGTCGATACTTTCTACCATGATCAGAAAAAATATTTTTAAAAATATGAAATTTAATGACACCTACGATATAATTGGAGATTTTGATTTTTTCATTCGTATTAGCATTTTAAAAAAAATATTTGCAATTCAAAAACCTCTAGCGTGTTATAGAATTCATGGCTCAAACCTATCAATTAAAAAAACTGATATTAATATCATAGAGTTAGAAAAATGGATTAAAGATTCTATAAAGATAAAAAGATATAAGAACTTTAATTTTGATAAAATGTTTGAATTACTTAATATTCTTAAGATTAAAAATTTTATCATAAAAAATAAAAAATTTGAGGCTTTTAAAATGATATTGGAAAGACCTTATTTTTTTTCAAAATTTAAGTTTATTATATTCTTTATAATGCCAAAAAAGTTATTTACTCGTTATCTTAATTGGTTTTAAGAATTTCTGGATAGTCTTTTTCTTTCATGAGGATTTAAAATTAATTTTCTTAATCTACAGGACTTAGGTGTAATTTCAAGCGCCTCATCTGTATTAAGCATACTTAACTGCTCTGCTATAGACATCTTTCTAATTGGAGTTAAAACGACATTTTCATCCGTTCCTTGAGTTCTCATGTTTGTCAATTTTTTTCCTTTCATCACATTTATTTCTAGATCTCCACTCTTTGATGCTAAGCCTACAATCATCCCTTCATAAATAGGATCATTATGAGTAACAAACATTTCACCTCTTGCTTGAAGATTGAATATTGCAAATGCAACTGCCTTCCCGTTTTCCATAGAAATTAGAGCTCCATTTCTTCTTCCCTCCATGTCGCCAGAATATTTTCCATAAGAGTGAAAAATTCTATTTATTACGCCTGTTCCCTTAGTGAGAGTTAGAAACCTACTTGAATATCCCATTAATCCTCTAGTTGGAGCATGAAAAATGAGTCTTTTTTTATTTTTACCTGTGTCTTTTAGTTCAATTAATTTCCCTTTTCTTTTGTTCATAGAGTCAATTATTTTTGAAGAAAATTCTTCATCCAAGTCAATGGTGATTTCCTCTTGAGGCTCTAATTTATTTCCATCATTATCTTGTTTAAATATAACTTTAGGAGGACTGACTGTCATTTCAAATCCTTCTCTTCTCATCTGAGTGAGCAAAATCTCCAGCATTAATTCTCCACGGCCACTTATAATAAATGAATCTTTATTTTCATTTTCACTAAATGATATTCCAACATTATTTTCTGCTTCTAAAATTAACCTGTCTCTTATTTGAGTACTTGTTAATTTCTTACCTTCCGTACCTGCCAAAGGAGAACTATTAACTGTAATAGTAATAGACATTGTGGGGGGATCGATAGGTGTTGCGTCAATAGGATCATTAATTTCTAAATCACAAATAGTATCTGCAACATTTGCTTTACCTAAGCCTGCAATTATTACAATGTCTCCAGCCTCCCCTGTCTCAATAGGAACTCTTTTTGTTCCTTCATATCTAAAAATTTTTGTTAGTCTTCCTTCATCAACTTTTTTGCCTTCAAGATTAATCGCTTTAATTTGTTGATTTGCTTTAGCTGTACCTTGGGTAATCTTACCAATCAAACTTCTACCTAAAAAACTATCTGCATAAAGCAAAGTAGACAACATAGCGAAAGGTTTTGTTTTATCTAATTCCGCTGGTTTTACTTTTTCAATAATTAAATCTAATAACGGATGCAAATTTTTTCTTGGCCCATCTAATTTACTATCAGCCCATCCAGATCTGCCACTAGCATACAATACTGGAAAATCTAATTGTTCTTCATTAGCGTCTAAACTCACAAATAAATCAAATGTCTCATCAAGAACTTCATTAGCTCTTTGATCAGTTTTATCTAATTTGTTAATAATAACTATAGGTTTTAAACCTTGCTTAAGTGCTTTTGCTAAAACAAATTTTGTTTGTGGCATTACTCCTTCAGCAGAGTCTATTAACAAAAGAGCTCCATCTGCCATATGTAAAACTCTTTCAACTTCTGCAGCAAAGTCTCTGTGTCCCGGAGTGTCTATTATATTAATTCTGGAGTTCTTCCAATTTATAGAGGTAGGTTTAGCTAAAATTGTAATTCCTCTTTCCTTTTCTAACTCACCAGAGTCCATGACTCTTTCTTCAACAAATTCATTCTCCCTGAATAAACCACTTTGTTTCATAAGGTTATCAATCAAAGTTGTTTTGCCATGATCGACGTGAGCTATTATAGTTATATTTCTAATTGTACTCGTCATGATTGGTTGCGGGGGTAGGATTTGAACCTACGACCTTCAGGTTATGAGCCTGACGAGCTACCAGACTGCTCCACCCCGCGATAATTTTAAACTTTCTTCAAGTTTATTGCTTGAAGTTTATCTTTATCCTCTTTTATATCAAATTGTATTTTCTGATTTTCTTTTAATATTCTTAATTTTGAATTTTCAAGTGCCGAAACGTGTAAAAAAATATCTTTCTCAGTTTCATCCTCTGTAATAAAACCATAACCTTTTTTTGAATTAAACCATTTTATTTTGCCTAAAGGCATTATTCCTCCTTAACGATATTTTTAACTAATATCTGCTTTTTAATTTTTGGAGTTTTTTTATTCTTTTAATGTTTTCGGTTTTGATTCTTTTCTTTTTTTCGGATGGTTTTTCGTAATTGCTTTTCATTTTAATAACTTTAAAAAAACCTTCTTTTTGAAGTTTTCTTTTCAAAACTCTAATAGCTTGTTCAACATTATTATCTTTTACTTCTATTTTAATAAAATCCTCCAGTTAACGTATGGCTAATTAGCATTAAAGAAATGAATTGTCCATAATTTTAAATTTATTGAGATTGTTTACTATTCTTGCACAGTTGTGTCTTCTGTGCTCTCTTTTAATCGCTTTTTTTCTTCTCTAAGTTTTGCTTTTTTCTCTCTCTCAACTCTTCTTTTTGCTTTTTCTATAGCTTTTTGAAAATTTTCTTGAGTACATAAAGCCAGTATGACTGGATCTCTTGGCTTCAAGTTTGAAAAGTTCCAATAGTTTCTTTTTCTTATCAAAGAAACTGTTCCTTTTGTACTACCAACTAATTTTGAAATTTGGCCATCAGTTAATTCCGGTGTATTTTTGCACATCCATAAAATTGCATCTGGTCTGTCTTGTCTTTTTGATAAAGGTGTATACTTTGGTCTCTTTCGGTCTTTAACTTGTACTGCCTCAGTTTTTTTTATTAAGTTCAAACTTTTCTCTGGATCTTTTGAGCACGCATCTATCTCATGTCTAGATAATTGTCCAGCCAATATTGGATTGTAAGCCTTTATACCTTTTGCTACATCGCCGTCAGCAATACCTTTTATTTCAAGCTCATGTAAATTGCAAAATTTTGCAATTTGCCTAAATGTTAAAGTTGTATTTTCTACAAGCCAGACAGCAGTGGCTTTTGGCATAAAAGGAACTTCACTCATAATTTATTTCTTCGTTCTCAGATTGCTATACTTCTTATTATATTTGCTCACTCTTCCTTTGTCTAAAATTTTTTGAGCACCGCCTGTCCAGGCGAAATGAGATTTGGGATCAATGTCTAATTTTAAAGTATCGTTTTCTTTTCCCCAAGTAGAACGTGTTTCAAATTCAGATCCATCTGTCATAACTACTTTTATTTTGTGGTAGTTTGGGTGTATTTTTTTTTTCATGAAAAGATTTTTATATTAATAATATAATTTACTCAATATTTTTTTTATTTAAAGTATCTCTTAATTCTTGGTGTATATTTGAATTAGAAGCAGTTATATTGATTTTATTCGGGTTATTTGGATCAACTTTTACAATATCAATAAAACCTCCAGCTTCTTTAACAATAACTATTCCTGCAGCAATGTCCCATAAATTAATTTCAGATTGCCAATAGCCATCGAATCTCCCACAAGCTACATTTGCAATATCAAGAGAGGCACTTCCAAACTTTCTTATAGGCGCATCGACTAGATTTGAAATCATTCTATATTCTGAAAAAATATGATCTTTATTTTTACTTAATTTTTTTGGACCGCCCGTTACTAACAAACAATCTTTCAATTTTTTTTTATTAGATACTCTTATTCTAGAATTATTTAAAAAAGCTCCATTATTTTTTTCAGCAAAAAAAAGTTCATTTTTGATTGGATCAAAAATTATTCCACAAATTACTTCTTTATTTTGTTCGAAGCCTATGGATATTGCAAAGTGTGGAATTCCATTCAAAAAGTTCATCGTTCCATCAATCGGATCAATTATCCATCTTTGATCTTGATTGCTCTCATTTATTACTCCAACTTCTTCACTCACAATTCCATAATCAGAATGCGCTTTTAGCAACTCATCAATAATTATTTTTTCAGTTCTTTTATCCGCTGATGAAACAAAATCACCTGGCCCTTTAGAGGACACTTGAAGTTTTTCTATTTCTCCGAAATCTCTTATTAAAGATTTAGAAGCCTTCATACATGCCCTATAAATAATATTCATTTGTGGTGAATTTAGTCTCATACTAATTTGTTTTCTTTACATACTCCATATTTCTACTATCTAAAATTATTTTTTCTCCCGACTCTATAAATGGAGGTACCATTATTTTTAATCCATTATCTAACGTTGCTGGTTTATAAGATGAAGCAGCAGTTTGACCTTTTACCACTGCATCTGTAGATTCTACAACACATTCAATATTTTTTGGTAACTCCAAGGAAATAGGTTTATCCTCCATAAAAGTAATGGTGACCTCTAAGTTTTCTTTTAATAATTTGTATTTTTCTTCTGTTAGACTTTTAGGAAATGAAATTTGTTCAAATGTTTTATTATCCATAAAGTGGCAATTTTCATCATCATGGTAAAGAAAATTATAATTTTTTTCTTCAAGCTCTACTTTTTCCACAGTTTCACTAGATCTAAATCTTTCATTTAATTTTGTGCCTTTCAAAAGGCTTTTTAATTCCACTTGGTTGAATGCACCACCTTTCCCTGGTTTTACATGTTGTGTTTTAAGAACATTCCAGAAGTCATTCCTATGCTCTATAATCATTCCAACCTTTATTTCATTTGCATTTATTTTCATTTATTTAAATTTGCTTATTGCCTCCCATGGTTTTAAGCTGGGGTTATTCCAAATAAAACTTGAAATTGCAATATAATTTGCTCCATTTTTTATTATTTTTTTATAATTTTTATCATTTATTCCTCCAATAGCTACAATTGGTTTTTTTGTTTTTTTTCTTGCCCATTTCAAGGTATTAAAATCTGCTTTCGTAGCTTTTGGTTTGAGTTTAGATTTAAAAAAAGATCCAATTGCAATATAGTCAGCATTATTTTTAATTGCATTTTTTATTAATCTTTTTGAATTATGGCATGTTGAACCAATAATTTTTTTTTTAAACTCTCTTTTTGCGAGTGAAAACGAACCATCGCTTTGACCTAGATGGCAACCATCAGCATCTACTTTTTTTGCAAGTTTATAATTATCATTAATAATAAGTTTAACATTATACCTTTCAACAACAGGTTTTATTTGTTTAATTAATTTAATTATCTTTTTTTGAGGTCGATTTTTAATTCTTACCTGAAAAAATTTAATTTTTTTTGATACCAAAACTTTTTTTAAGTCTTCAATAAATGTTTTTTTTATTTTAGAAGGAGAAATAAGGTAAATTTTTTCTTTCAAATTATCTTTGCTAAAGCCTCTTTTTCTAAGCTTTCACTCCACTCACCTTTAGAAGAAAGTCCATTCATTTTAGCCCTATGATTAAATACATTTTGTATATTTTTTATATTATCCATTTCTTTAGCAAACGCTTTTAGCGCACTTTGCTGTAAAGCTCGGCCATAAGAGAATGTAATTAAAAAATCTGTATCATTTAGCTTATTAATCTCATTCAAATTTTGACTAGCTTCATATTCTGATTGCCCTCCAGATAAAAAAGCAATACCGGTAACATTACTAGGAACGTTTTTCTTTAAACATTCAATTGTTTTTTTCGCAATTTCTATGCTATCAACTTTTTTAAGGCATTTAGAACCTGGTACAATCATGTTTGGTTTAAGAATTGTTCCAGCTAAATCAATTTTGTGTGCTGATAATTCGTTATAACATTCATTCAATACATCTGTAGTTACTTTGAAACATTTATCTATGTCGTGATCTCCATCCATTAATACTTCTGGTTCTACAATTGGAACCATATTCGCTTCTTGAACAAGAGCAGCGTATCTAGCTAAAGCATGAGCATTTGATTTTATAGATTGTGATGAGGGAAAAGATTTACCAATTTTGTATACCGCTCTCCATTTAGTAAATCTGGCACCAAGAGAGTAATAATCTTTTAGTCGATCTCTTAAACCATCTAAACCCTCAGTTATAGTTTCGTTGCTAGATCCTGCTAAGGGTTTTGCTCCTTTATCTACTTTAATCCCTGGGACTGAGCCACTTGACGATATTAATTCAGATATAGATAAACCAGATTTAGTTTTCTGCCTTATTGTTTCATCAAATAAGATAACCCCGCCAATAAAATGCTTCATACTTTCAGAGCTAAAAAGAGTTTCTCTAAACTTAAGCCTATTCTCTTGAGTGCTTTCAACATTCACACTTTTTAATCTTTTATCCATTGTACCCGTGCTCTCATCTGCTGCCAGTATTCCTTTTCCTTTAGCACACATTTCTTTAGCAATTTTTTCTAGAGACATAATTTAAATTTATTTTAAAACACTTATTCCAGGCAAGTCTTTTCCTTCTAAATATTCTAAAAATGCACCACCTGCTGTTGATAAGTGGGTAAATGAGAAAGTTTTTTTACTTTTATTTATTGCAGTTATTGTATCACCTCCTCCTACAACTGACAATAAAGATTTATTGGAAGTTCTGTCTGAAATAATTTTTGCTATTGAAAATGTTCCATTTGCAAAGTTTAAATTTTCAAAATATCCAGCTGGCCCATTCCACATAACTGTTTTTGAACCTTCTATAATTTCTTTTATTTTTAACAGTGTCTTAGGGCCAATATCTAATATAATATCCTCACTATCTATATCATTTTGACCTTTTGTTGTTGGTTTTCCATGAAAAGATTTTGAAACATTAAAGTCTTCGGGAATAATAATTTTACACTCATTAATTTTTGCTTCAGTATAAATTTGCTTGATAATTTCTGTAATATTTTTTTCAACAAGAGATTTGCCAATTCCGTAATTTTTATAAAGTAAAAAGTTATTAGCCATTGCTCCAATAATTACAATATTATTTACTTTTTTAATCAAATTTAAAAGCACGTTAATTTTTGTAGAAATTTTTGACCCTCCAATTAAACAAGTTATAGGCTCTTTTTTATTCTTAATTAATAGATCAATAGCCTCTATTTCTTTTTTAATTAAAGGCCCAGCATAATTATATTTTGAATATTCTGTAATTTTATGAACAGACGCTTGTTTTCTATGGCAACATGAAAAAGCATCATTAATATAAATATCACATAAATTAGCTAAAGTTTTTGCAAAAACTCCATCGTTTTGCTCTTCTCCTTTATTAAATCTAATATTCTCTACTAAAACAATTTCTCCGTTTTTTAAGTAACTTATCTTGTTTTTAGTTTCATGATCAATATCGCCTGCAAAAAAGTATAGGTTATTTTTAAATTGTTTTTTTAGGTATTTATAAACAGGGATAAGTGAAAGATTATTATCTTTGACACCCTTTGGTCTACCTAAATGTGATAATAAAATTAATCTTGAATTTTTTTTTAATAAATTTTTAATAAATGGTAAGACAATTTCAATTCTTGTATAATCTAAAATAGATCTATTATTTAATGGTACATTTAAATCAAGGCGTAATAAAATTTTTTTCCCATCGACATTAATTTGATTATTAAAATAATTTACATTTGACATTTAATTGGAATTTATTTTCTTAACATTTTTTGTATTAAATTGACCACTTTTTCACTAGTTAAATTAAAATGATCTAATAATTGTTTATAAGGAGCACTTTCACCAAAATTATCTATTCCAATTGCAAAACCATTTTTACTAGTATATTTGTGCCATGATTTGACGCTACCTGCCTCAAGCGAAATTATAATTGAATTGTCTTCGATAATTTTCTTTTGATATTCTTCGGATTGTTTCTCAAAAAGTTCCTGGCAGGGCATAGAAACAACTTTTGAATTAATATTATTATCTTTAAGCTGATTTTGTACTTCAAGTGCAAGACTTACTTCAGAACCAGAGGCAATTAAAATAATATTATTATCGTGAGATGTTATATTAACTTCGTATGCACCTTTCAAACATTTATTTTCATTAGATAAATTTTTATTTATATAAGGAAGTTTTTGTCTAGACAAAACTATTGCGCTAGGTCCCTTATTTTTTAATGCAGCTTCCCAACTCTCCAATGTTTCATTCATATCTGCTGGTCTAAAAACATTTAAATTTGGTATTGCTCTTAATCCAGCCAATTGCTCTATAGGCTGGTGAGTTGGACCATCTTCGCCTAGTCCAATAGAGTCATGTGAAAAGATATATATCACTTTTAATCCCATTAGTGCAGATAGTCTAATTGAAGGTTTGCAATAATCAGAAAAAATTAAAAAAGTTCCACCAAAAGGAATTAAATTATGATAAAGCGCTATTCCATTCATAGCTGCAGCCATACCATGTTCTCTTACTCCATAATGAATATAATTACCTCCAAAATTTTTAGAGTTTATCATTATTGAATTTTCGGTTTTTGTATTATTTGATCCACTTAAGTCAGCAGATCCACCTATTAAGTGTGACAATGAATCTTGAAGTACTGAAATAGTTTTCATAGAACATTGTCTTGTAGCTAAAGTTGGTTTTTCTTTAAAATATTTTTCTTTTTCTTGAGTAATTAATTTTGATATCTCTTGGTCATATATTTTGCTATTTAGTTCATTAAATTTATCTTTAATATTTTGTTTAGATTTATTAAGTATTTTCAACCAATCAGCTTCAAAACTTCCAGCTTTCTTTCCTATCTCTCTCCATTGAATTAGAACTTCTTTTGGAATTTCGAATGGTTCAAAGTTCCATTTTAATTTTTTTCTTACTAACTTGATCTCTTCCTCTCCCAGAGGCGCTCCGTGAGAAGAAGATTTACCAGACTTATTTGGAGAGCCAAATCCTATTATTGTTTTACAAGATATTAACGTAGGCTTACTCGATTTTGAGGCTTTTTTAATTGCTTGATTTATCTCTTTTTCATTATGTCCGTTTATTTCAATGAAATTCCAATTATATCCTTCAAATCTTTTCTTATAATTGTCTGACACACTCAATGAAGTTGGGCCATCTATAGAGATCTTGTTATTGTCAAAAAATACAATTAAATTTTTTAATTTTAGATGGCCAGCCAAACTTAAAGCCTCGTGACTTAATCCCTCCATTAAATCTCCATCACTAGCGAAAACATATGTTTTATGATTAATTAAATTAGAACCTAATTTTTTTCTATAAATCTCTTCGCCTATTGCTAAACCTACTGAGTTTCCTAATCCCTGACCCAACGGGCCTGTGGTGGTTTCAATACCAGAATTTAATTTATATTCTGGATGACCTGCGCAAATAGAATTTAGTTGTCTAAAATTTTTTATATCTTCAATTTTAACACTTTCGTATCCTGTTAAATATAACAGCGAATAAAGCAACATTGATCCATGACCTGCAGATAAAATGAATCGATCTCTATTTATCCACTCAGGATTTTTTGGATTAAACCTCAGGTGGTATTTAAAAAGGATAGTAGCAACGTCTGCCATGCCCATAGGCATACCTGGGTGACCAGAATTTGCTTTTTGAACAGCATCAATAGATAAAAATCTAATTGCGTTAGATAATTGATTAAGTTTTGAATTCACTATTAAAATACGTATATAGACTTAAAGTAACTATATCAATATTATGGTATAAAAAAAAAATGAATAATCTTGAAAAAAAAGAAAAAAATTTAGACCAAATTATTAATAAGCTTAGTAGATTGTCATTAAGTTATTCACACAACTCAGGTGAGTTAAGTAGATTTTTAGAAGAAAAAAAACAAATTTTAGATGAAAAAAAATCAATCGAAAAGAGAAATGATGAACTTTTAAGAGAACTAAATTTTTTACGAGAAAGAGTAAATAAGTTACAAACCGAACTAACTTTAAAATCTGAAAAAGAAAATAAATTTGATAAGGAAATTGATGAACTTAATCAAGAAACAGAAAATTTAGTGCAAGAAATAGAAAAATGGCAAATGTAAATATCAAATTTAATGGAAAAGATTACCTGTTGTCGTGCGACGATGGACAAGAAGAATCTTTAAAAAAACTGACTTCACAGCTCGATTCAAAATACCAAGAATTAAAAGATAAACTTGGAAATATAGGTGAAAGTAAACTATTATTAATTACATCTATTCAACTAATTGATGAATATTTTAATTTAAAAAGAAAAATAATCTCTCAAAAATCTAAATTAGACGATCTTTCAGATAAGTTTTTAGAATTAAAATCGTTAGCTATAAAATACAAAGATAACAAAGATGAAGAGATTAAAAATTTAAATTCGAAAATTGAAAAGTTTAAATTATCTTTAGAAAAAAATAATGATCAATATGAAAATATCATAGACAAAACCACTAAATCCTTAGAAAAAATAATTGAGAAAACCGAGTCGACATCAAAAATACAGTAAATGGTTGTTAAAGAGAAACTTAGAAAAAAGTTTTTAAAAAAAAGAAAATTAAATTATTTTGAAATTGAACCCAGTTTCTTTAATCCTTTAATAAAATTAATAAAAAAAAAATTTAAAAGAAAAAAAATATTGTTATCAATATATTACCCATCAAACTTTGAAATTGATATTCTACAAATTTTAAAGAATAATTATATAAAACAAAAAACAATTTTATTACCAGTAATTTTAAAAAAAAATAGTATGAAATTTTTAAAGTGGGAAAATAAAGATGTTTTAAAAGTTAATAATTTTGGAATACTAGAACCCTTTAATATTGGAAAAAGCTTCATACCTAACATTATGATATTGCCATTAGTAGCCTATGATTTATTTAAATATAGATTGGGTTATGGAAAGGGTTTTTACGATAGATACTTAAGCTCCCGTATGAATAAAAATAAGAACATTCTAAAAGTTGGAGTTGCATTTTCATCTCAAAAATATAATAAACTTCCTGTATCAAATCACGATGTGAAGTTAGATTTTATTTTAACAGAGAAAGGTTTAATTTAGTATGAATTTATTAATACTTGGAGATGTTGTAGGTGCTACAGGAAAAAAAATATTACAAGAAAAACTTCAAAATATAATTGAGGAAAAAAAAATAGATTTTACAGTTATAAATGGTGAAAATTCTAATGACTCAGGATTTGGAATTGCTGAAAATGATTTTAAATTTTTAACTGATTTGGGTGCAAATGTAGTTACCAGCGGTAATCACATCTGGGATCAAACAGAAACTACTAAATATATTGAGAATGAGCAAAGGCTTTTAAGACCATTTAATTTACCAGATGGCTCACCAGGAAAAGGATACGGGACTTTTAAAACAAATTATCAAAACTTTGAAATTACAGTTGTAAATTTAATGGGGAACTTATTTATAAAAAAATGTGAAAATTTATTTACTGCAGCTGAAAAAATAAAAAGTAAATTTAAATTAAAGAAAAATTCAGATTTTATTATTATAGATATACATGCAGAAACAACTAGTGAGAAGATGGCAATCGGCCATTTTTTTGATGGATACGCTACCGCGGTGATTGGAACACATACTCATGTCCCTACTTCAGATAGTCGTATTTTAAAAAATGGAACCGCCTATCAGACTGATCTAGGGATGTGTGGAGATTACGATTCTGTAATTGGAATGAACAAGGAAAATTCAATAAACAAATTTTTGAATAAAAAGAGCACCACAAAACATTTTCCAGCGATCGGAGAAGCATCACTTTCAGGAGTTATAATAAAAACTGATGATAAAACAGGTTTATCACTAGGCATTGAACCTTTAATTATTGGAGGGTCTTTAAAAAAATAATTATGGCAGGACATTCGCATTGGGCAGGAATTAAACATAAAAAAGGACGTCAAGACAAAATAAGAGCAAAATTATTTTCAAAACTATCCAGAGAAATTACTGTTGCTGCAAAACTTGGAGCAAAAGATCCAGAGTCTAATCCAAGACTCAGAACTGCGATACAACTAGCTAGGCAATCTAATATGCCTAAAGATAATATAGAGAGGGCAATTAATAAGTCAGAAGCAAATTTAAATGAAAATTTTCAAAACTTGAGATACGAAGGTTACGGTCCCTTTAACGTAGCTTTAATTATTGAAACTTTGTCAGACAATAAAAATCGGTCAGCTTCGAGTATAAGAACTATCCTTTCAAGGAACGGTGGTCGTTTAGGAGAAAACGGTTCTACAAAGCACTTATTTTTTAATTGTGGAATAATACAAGTTAACAGAAAAGCATTAAGTGATGAGGAAGTACTTGAATCTGCTATTTTATTTGGGGCCAAAGATTGTAAATCATTTTCTAATATACATGAAATTATTACGGAAAAAGAGGATTTTTATAAAATAAAAAATCTAGTAGAGACAAAAACTGATTCTATAAAACACACAGGTATAGAATGGAGACCAAAAAGCTACATAGATCTAAGCAAAACACAAAATGAAAAAATTATAAAAATGCTGGAAGATTTAGATGAGGAAGATGATATTCAAAATACTTTTACTAATTGCAAACTTACAATAAATTAAAGATGATAATTATAGGTATAGATCCTGGTCTTAGTGGCGCAATAGCAATTCTTGAGAATAAAAAAGTTAAAAAGGTTTTTGAAGTGCCAACGATGTCTGAGGGTAAAAAAAATAAAAGACAACTTAATAGCGCCCTTTTGGTTGAGTTATTAAAAGAAAATATTAACGATGAAAGCCAAGAAATAATGGTTGTTATAGAACAGGTTAATGCTATGCCAGGGCAAGGAGTGACCAGTATGTTCAACTTTGGTCAAACATTTGGCGCTATCAAAGGTATTTGTGCCGCTTTAGGACTGCCTATTTATCTTGTGAGACCGTCAAAATGGAAGAAACATTTTGAACTTATCAACTCATCAAAAGATGCAAGCAGAACTAAAGTTATTGAACTTTATCCCTCTTTATCTGATCAACTGACAAAAAAAAAAGATGTAAATAAATCGGATGCTGTATTAATAGCTAGATTTTATAGTGAAACAAGGTTAATTGAAGAACAGAAATAAACCCAATTAGTTTTAATTTTAAATACGCCAAATTCATGACACAATCTAAAAGTAATCACATGTAATGGAACAAGAAATAGCTTCTCAAGTTGTTGGGTTAGGTGGAAGTTCAGATTTTTCACTATGGAAACTTTTCCTAAGAGCTGACTTCGTCGTAAAGTCAGTAATAATTATTCTTTTAGCTTGTTCAATATACTCGTGGGCTTTAATTTTTGATAAGTATAAATTATTTAAAAAAATCAATTCTACAACTGAAGATTTTGAAAATAAATTCTGGAAAGCTAAATCTGCAGAAAGTTTCAGTAATAGTTTGCCTGCAAAAACTGAGGACCCCGCCTCTGTGATATTCAAAACTGCAATGACAGAAATAATTAAAACAAAATCTAAATCATCCGCAGTTCAAGTGGCAAGAGTAGAAAGAGTGCTTGAAATAGCTATAGACAAACAATTAAAGTTAGTAGAAAAAAATTTTACATTTTTAGCTACCGTAGGTTCTACAGCTCCTTTTATAGGATTGTTTGGAACTGTTTGGGGAATAATGAATTCATTTCAATCAATAGCAATCTCAAGAAATACAAGCTTAGCAATTGTTGCACCAGGGATCGCAGAGGCTTTATTTGCTACTGCTCTTGGCTTGTTAGCTGCAATTCCTGCGGTAATCGCATACAATAAATTTAACAGTGACTCTAAACGCTATTTTTCAAGAATTGAAAGTTTTAGCAAAAGATTTATTTCTATAATTTAATCATGGGTTTTAAATTTAATCACTCAAAAAACGAACCAATGAGCGAGATAAATGTGACTCCATTTGTAGACGTAATGTTAGTTTTATTAATCATTTTTATGGTAACCGCTCCTTTGCTTACTGTAGGAGTCCAAGTGGATCTTCCAGAGTCAGCTGCTGACTCTTTACCAGATGATCAAGAACCCTTAACTATTTCGATAAATTCTAAAGGTGAACTTTTTATTCAAGAACATAAAGTAAGCTTCCAAAAAATTATTCCTAAACTTTTAGCAATTTCAAAAAATAGAACAGATACACGAATATATGTAAGGGGAGACAAAACAATTAATTATGGCAGAGTGCTAGAGGTGATGGGCACTTTATCTGGCGCTGGATTTTCAAAAGTTGCTCTGATTTCTGAGCCTTACAAGAGTTAAATGAAAAATGACGAGAAGCATTATTTACTCAATTGTATTTCATTCTCTAATGATTGTGCTCACGGTGCTTAGCTTGCCTTTAATGAGTAGACAACCAATTGACCTTCCACCAATAGTCTCCGTTGAGCTAATTCAAATATCAGATAAAACTAATATTCCTTATGCGCCTAAAGCTAGAAAGATCATTAAAAAAGTAAAAGAAGAGGAAAAAAGAGTTGTTTCTGAGCAGGCCCCACCAGCAGCTAAAGCAAAAGAAAAACCTGACAGGATTCCTTTGCCCAATGAAGAAAAAGAAAAGAAGGAAATAGTGAAAAAGAAACAAAACCCCGAAGAAATTAAACCTCAAATTAGACAATCCTCAGAGTTTGAAAAGAAAGAGATCATAGATACTTCAAAAATTGCCGCTCTTATAGACAAAGCGAAGGAAGAAGAGGCGGTCGAGCAAAAAAATAACAATAAATTAACACAAAGCAATGTTAAAAATTCTTTTGCAACTGGGTTGACCCTGTCAGAAGAAGATGCTTTAAGAGCTCAAATATTTGGGTGTTGGAGCGTTCCTTTAGGTTTGCCGTACGACAAAAATTTGTTAGTAAGAATAAAATTAGAGCTTAAAAAAGATGGAACTATTATGAAATCTGAAATTTTAGATCATGAAAGAATGAACAGACCAGGACAAAAATTTTATAAAATACTAGCAGAAAGCGCAATTAGAGCTGTAAGATTATGCCAACCTCTAAAAGTACCACCTACAGGTTACGAAAAATGGAAAAATATTCAGTTAAATTTTGATCCAACAGAGATGCTAAAAGGATAATATGAAAAAGATAATTGTAATAATTTTATTAAGCATATTTATTCAAACACCGATTTTTGCTCTTATTAAAGTTGACATAACACGAGGTAATTTAGATCCTTTGCCTATTGCAGTTTCTCCGCTTCATGTTGATATAAAATCTAGCGGAATCAAAGATTTAAAAGTTAAATCTCTGGGAGATGAAATTTCAAAAATAATAGAGAGCAACTTCAGAGCTACAGGATTATTCAATCCTTTAAAAAAAGATGCCTTTGTTCAAAAGCCAGACATTGCTCACTTAAAACCTAGATTTGAGGACTGGCGCTTGATAAAAGCTCAGGCATTAGTTACTGGTAAAATTCTTGTAACAGGAGATAAATTAAAAGTAGAATTCAGGCTTTGGGATCTTACTGCAGCTAAAGAAATGATTGGTTTGGCTTTTACAACTACACCTTCTAACTGGAGAAGAGTAGCACATATGATTTCAGATAAAATTTATGAGAGATTAACAGGGGAAAATGGATATTTTGATACTAGAATTATTTATGTTGCTGAAAATGGACCAAAAAATCAAAGGGTAAAAAAACTTGCAATTATGGATCAGGATGGAGCAAATACAAAATATCTTACATTAGGAAATGAGTTAGTTTTAACTCCTAGATTTAATCCAACCAATCAATTGGTAACTTATCTATCTTATTTTAGAAATGAACCTAGAGTTTATCTTCTTGATATTGAAACGGGAACCCAAGAAGTCGTAGGAAATTTTCCTGGCATGACTTTTGCTCCAAGATTTTCTCCTGATGGAAAAAAAATAATAATGAGTTTTGCTAAAGATGGAAACTCAGATATATTTACGATGGACTTAGAAACAAGAGTTGTTGAGAGAATAACTGAACACTCTTCAATAGACACATCTCCCTCATTTTCTCCTGATGGAAAATTTATATGTTTCAACTCTGATAGGAGTGGTTTGCAACAAATTTATGTCATGCGAAGTGACGGCACCAACGTAAAAAGGATTACCTTTGGTAAAGGTATTTATGGAACACCAGTATGGTCTCCAAGGGGAGACCTAATAGCTTTTACGAAAGTAAGAAATGGCAGATTTTATATTGGAGTCATGAGAGCAGATGGTTCAGGAGAGAGATTGTTAACAGAAAATTTTTATCAAGAGGCACCTTCATGGTCACCTAATGGTCGGGTTTTAATATTTTATAGAGAAACTAAGTCTGGTCCTAAAGGAGAGGGTTTTACAGCTAAACTTTGGTCGATAGATATTACTGGATATAATGAGAGAAAAATAACCACAGAATCTGACGCTTCGGACCCATCTTGGTCTTCATTGCTTTCAAAGTGAGGGTATTTATATGTAATTTAAGCTTGAATGTTCTTTTATAATTTGAAATATTCCAATTAACTAACTTAGGGGAAAACATGAATTTTAATAAAAATCTTAAAAATTTAATTTTAGTATTATTTGCATCATTAGCACTGAGTGCTTGTTCAACTGCAAAAAAATCAGGTCTTGAGGGGGATGTTTATACTGGAACTGATACTGTTGAATATTTGGCAAGCGGTGTGCCAGACAGAGTTTTTTTCGCGACAAATAAATCTTCATTAACTTCTGCAGCAAGAGAAACTTTACGTAAGCAGGCTACATACTTAAGAAAAAATAAAAAACTTAATGTAACGATAGAAGGGCATGCTGACGAAAGAGGAACAAGAGAATATAACTTGGCTCTTGGCGAAAGAAGAGCTAACGCAGCTAAAGATTACTTAATGACTTATGGAATTTCAGGCAAAAGAATTTCAACAATCAGTTACGGCAAAGAAAAGCCGGTTAACCCAGCTTCAAGCCCATTAGCTTGGTCACAGAACAGAAGATCCGTAACAATTAAAGTTAATTAAACTTTAAAATCGAATACAGACCCTTTGAAATCATATTTCAAAGGGTCTTTTTTTTGCCATTTTGTCAATTTATTAATCTAATAAATGAACGACTTTTTCAATTTTAAAAGAATTGTTTCATACTTAATTTGTTTGTTTACAATTTTAATTTTTTCATCAGTAAAATCTGAAGAAAAAATTGATGCTATTTCTGATCAAATTCAAATTTTAATACAAGATTTGAAAACCTTAGAAAAAGCAGTTTACAAATCATCTGATGTAATCATTTCTCCTTCCCCATCTAATAATTTGAATGAGGATGTGTTGACAAAACATTTATTAAAATTAAACGATATTGAGGATCAGTTTAGGCAACTAACAAATAAATTCGAAGAAATAAATTTCAAAATGGATAAACTATCAAAAAGGGTCACTAAAATTCAATCAGATAACCAATTAAGATTTGATGACTTAGAAACCGGAACTGTTAACGAAAATAAAAATGAAAAAAAAAGAAAGATTACAAAAAAAATAACTCAACTTCCTGGTTCAGCAAAACCGCAGGATTTTGGTGCCAACCCAGGTTACAACACATCAAATTTACCAAAAGAGCAAAAAATAAATTCTATAGAAACTCCTGCTACAATTATTTCTGAGCGACCAGACGAAAGGGAGGACTTACTTCCTAATAAACCTCCAAAAGATCAATATGAGTTTGCTGTAAGTTTTATGAAAATAGGAGACTATGAAACAGCCGAATTTGCTTTGAAGGAATTTATTGAAAAGAATAAAGATCACGATCTTGCTGGTAATGCTCAATATTGGTATGGAGAAACTTTTCGTATAAGACAACTTTACTCGGATGCTGCTACAGCATATTTAGATGGATATCAAAATTATCCAAAAAGCAAAAAAGCACCAGATAACTTACTAAAGCTAGGTATTACGATGGTTCAATTAGGGGAAAAAGATCAGGGTTGTTCGATGATAGCAGGAATTAAAAAACAATATCCAAAAGCAAGTAAGTCTGTGTTACAAAAAGCTCAATATGAGCAAAAAAAATTCAAGTGTATTAAATCTTAATAAAATCTTATTAAGTAATCAAAATCTTTTAGACCAGTATCTTTTATTTAAAAGAAACTTTAAAAAATTTAACAAAAATAGAAAATTTTTAGTTGCAGTTTCGGGAGGCCCTGACAGTCTTGCTTTAGCAGCATTTTGTAAAGCCTTTTCCAATGAAAATGATATAAAATTCTTTTTTATACTTGTAGATCATGGAATTAGAAAAAATTCAAAAACAGAATCTTTAAAGGTTAAAAAATTACTTAAAAAACATAAAATTAATCTTACTATTTTAAAAAATAAAGTAAAAATAATTAAAAATATTCAAAGCAATGCTAGAAAAGCAAGATATAATTTGATGTCAATTTATTGTAAAAGAAATGGGATCTCAAAAATACTTACAGCTCACCATAGCAACGACCAAATTGAAACTTTTTTAATTCGTCTCGCAAGAGGAAGCGGAGTTCAAGGACTATCATCAATGAAAACAGTATCCAAATTAGAGAGTAATATCTATATAATTAGACCTCTTTTGGATTTTAAAAAAAGCCAATTAGAAAAGCTTTCAAAAAGAGTATTTGGAAAATATTTCACTGACCCAAGTAATCAAAATCTTAAATTTTTAAGAGTTAAAGTCAGAAAATTAATCACTTCTTTGGAGCGAAGTGGTATTCACCAAAATCAGATAATTAAATCTATTAAAAACTTAAGATCAAGCGGAGATATTTTAAATAAGTATATTAAAAAAAATTATGATTTAAATGTAACAAAAAAGGGAAAATATTTTGTTATTAATTTACTGAATTTATTTAAAGAACCTGAGGAAATTCAATATAAGGTAATTTCAAATGTAATACAAAAATGCTCAAAGTCTTACTATCCACCTAGAGCTGAAAAGGTAACTTATTTGATCAATCAGGTAAAATTAAATAAAAGAACGAAATTCACATTGGGCAAATGTGTTTTAGAAGTCAAAAAAGGTACGCTAAAAATCAGTAAAGAATGATAAAATCAAGTTATTACTCAAAAAAACTGATATATTTTGACTTATTTACAAGAAATAATTTTAGTTATAATACTTGTTTAATTGATTAAAATACTTATTTATTTATTATGAATTTTAAAAATCTAATTATGTGGGCTCTTATAGTTCTTCTCTCGGTAGGACTATTTAACCTTTTTCAGAATCCAGAGAGAAGTAACAGCACTAAGAATGACATAGCTTTCTCTAAATTCCTTAATGAGGTTGAGAACGGCAGGGTTGTAGAAGTTGAAGTTAAAGGAAATAATATAAATGGAGTACTCTCTGACGGATCAAATTTTAATACATACTCTCCAAATTATCCAAATTTAGTTGAAAAATTATCAGAAAAAGGAGTTAACATAATTGCTTCCCCGTTAGAAGATAAGATGCCATCGTTATTAGGAATATTACTATCCTGGTTTCCAATGTTATTATTAATTGGAGTATGGATATTCTTTATGCGTCAAATGCAAGGCGGCAAGGGTGGAGCAATGGGCTTTGGAAGATCTAAAGCAAAATTATTAAATGAAGCTCAAGGTAAAGTTACTTTCAATGACGTAGCTGGAGTGGAAGAAGCTAAAGAAGAAGTAGAAGAAATAGTGGAATTCTTAAAAGATCCAAAGAAATTTAGTAGATTGGGCGGCAAGATACCTAAGGGAGCTTTATTAATTGGACCTCCTGGCACAGGAAAAACACTTCTTGCTAAAGCTATAGCTGGAGAAGCAAACGTTCCATTCTTTTCTATCTCTGGTTCAGATTTTGTGGAAATGTTTGTAGGAGTTGGAGCTTCTAGAGTTAGAGACATGTTCGAGCAAGGGAAAAAACATTCACCATGTATTATTTTTATTGATGAAATAGATGCAGTAGGAAGAAGTAGAGGCGCTGGCTTAGGAGGTGGAAACGATGAGAGAGAGCAAACATTAAATCAACTTCTTGTTGAGATGGATGGTTTTGATACCAATGAGGGAATAATATTAATAGCAGCAACAAACAGGCCGGATGTTTTAGATCCAGCTTTACTAAGACCTGGGAGATTTGACAGGCAGGTAGTTGTAGGAAACCCGGACATTATTGGTAGAGAAGCAATTTTAAAAGTTCATATAAAAAAGATAAATACTGGTCCGGACGTGAAACTTAGAACGATTGCTAGAGGGACTCCAGGTTTTTCAGGTGCAGATTTAGCAAATTTGATTAATGAATCTGCGCTTTTGGCAGCAAGAAAAAATAAAAGAGTAGTCACCATGTCCGACGTCGAAGAAGCAAAGGACAAAGTTATGATGGGAGCCGAAAGAAGATCGATGGTAATGTCTGAGGATGAAAAAAAATTAACTGCCTACCATGAAGGCGGACATGCAATAGTTGCACTTAATGAAGAAGCATCAGACCCTATACATAAAGCCACTATAATCCCTAGAGGAAGAGCGCTAGGAATGGTTATGAGATTGCCGGAGAGAGACCAGCTTTCAGTTAGTAGGGAAAAAATGCATTCAGATATAGCAGTTGCTATGGGCGGAAGAATAGCCGAAGAAATAATTTTTGGTCACGACAAAGTCACATCTGGAGCGTCATCTGATATCGATATGGTTACCAAAATGGCAAAAAATATGGTCACAAAATACGGTATGAGCAAAGAACTTGGTACTATAGCTTATGGAGAAAATGAAGAAGAAGTGTTTTTAGGTAGATCTGTTACTAAGCAGCAAAATATGTCAGAAGAAACTGCCAAAAAAGTTGATGCTGAAGTTAAAAAAATCGTGGATAAAGGATATGAGAGAGCTAGAAAAGTATTAACAGACAAAGTTGATGATTTACATAAATTAGCTAAAGCGCTGTTAGTTTATGAGACTTTATCAGGTGATGAAATAAGAGATTTAATATTAAAAAATATCAAGCCAAGTAGATCATTCGAGGCTGATAAAGAGGACAATCAAGATAAAGAGTCCTCGGCTCTAGACTCGTTGGGTTTAAAACCAAAGCCAGCTATTTAATCTAAAGATGATTAAATATTACACTCGAGCGTGTAATTTTTATTACGGGTCATTATCAAAAAGTTTAATAAAAAAAGGCTCAACCCTTCCACTTTGTGGAAATAAAGCTATATCATTTGATAAGATTGAACTATTCAAACGATCTAAAGATAAAGTTTCTTCCCAAATAATTGGTATAGGAGATATAAAAAGATTTAATAAAAAATTAAAAAAAAAGATAAACTCAGATTTAAAAAAGATAACCTCTAGGCGTAAAAACTTTTATAGCCCTTCTATCATGGGCATCTTAAATATGACCCCCGATAGTTTTTCTGATGGTGGAAAATACAATACAAATCTTAAAGCGCTTAAGCATATATCTTCTATGATAAAAGATGGAGCTTACATAGTGGATATTGGAGGAGAGTCGACAAGACCAGGTGCGAAGGATATTAAAGATAAAGAGGAGTGGAATAGGATTAAAAAAGTTGTAGAATTTTTTAAAAAAAAATTTCCAAAAACTCTTCTTTCAGTAGATACTCGCAAAAGTTTGGTAATGTCAAAAGCTATGAAATTCAAAACTGATATTATTAATGATGTTTCAGGATACGAACATGATCAAAACTCAATTAATATTATCAACAAATTCAATGTTTGGAAAGTAATTCATCATATGCAGGGCAAACCAAGCAATATGCAAAAAAAACCTAAATATAAAAACGTATTACTGGATATTTATGATTTTTTTGAAAATACAATAGATAAAAAGATAAAAAATAAAAAGAAAATCATGTTAGATCCCGGTATAGGTTTTGGTAAAAACTTGAAACATAATTTGATTATTCTATCGAATATATCTTTATTTCATTCTCTTGGATTTCCTATACTAATAGGCACTTCTAGAAAAAAATTCATCAATCAAATTTCAGGAAGTTATGACACAAAAGAAAGAATAGGTGGAACCTTGTCCTCAGTTTTATATTTACTTACTCAAGGCGTTCAAGTATTTAGAGTACATAATGTAAAAGAAATTAAACAAGGAATTCTCGTTTTCAAAAAGATTTTAGATCAATGAAAAAAAAATATTTCGGAACAGATGGTATTAGAGGAACAGTAAACAAAGGTAATATTAACGGGGAAAAATTTTTTAAGTTTGGATTGGCAGCAGGAACTTACTTTAAAAATTTAAAGAAAACGAAGCAAATTGCCATTATCGCTAAGGATACAAGATTGTCAGGGTACACTCTTGAACCAGCTTTAGTATCTGGGTTGGCATCTGCTGGAATGCATGTTTTTACCTTAGGTCCCTTGCCAACCAATGGCTTGGCCATGTTAACAAAATCAATGAAGGCTAATCTAGGTATAATGATTACTGCATCGCATAATCCTTATTATGACAATGGATTAAAACTTTTTGGGCCTGATGGTCTAAAATTATCGGACAAAATTGAAAAAAAAATTGAAAAAATAATAGATTCGAAAATAACTAAACAGCTTTCAAATCCAGAAGATCTAGGAAGAGTAAAAAGACTTGAAGATGGCAATGAGAAATACATAAACATTCTTATAAAAAACTTTCCAAAAAATTTTAATTTGAAAGGTATGAAAATTGTTTTAGATTGTGCAAACGGAGCTGGATACAAGGCTGCTCCAATTTTATTATCTAAATTAGGTGCTAAAATTATTACTATTGGAGCTAATCCTAATGGTCTTAATATTAATTTAAAATGTGGATCCACATTTCCAAAAAAAATTCAGTTCGCTGTAAAAAAACATAGAGCTAAATTAGGAATATCACTTGACGGAGACGCTGATAGAATAATTATGTGTGATGAGAATTCTAAGATAATAGATGGCGATCAAATTATTGCCATGTTAGCTAAAAGGTGGAAAACTAAAAAAATTTTAAAAGGCGGTGTAATAGGTACCTTAATGTCAAATTACGGTCTAGAAAAATTTCTTAAAAAAGAAAAAATAAAGTTTGTAAGAGCAAATGTAGGCGACCGGTATGTCAAAGAACTTATGAAGAAAAAAGATTTTAATTTAGGGGGAGAGCAATCTGGACATATAATTTTGGGAAAATTTGCAACTACTGGTGATGGCTTAATGGTAGCACTCGAATCTCTTTTTTCTTTAAGAAAAGGAAAAAAAGCGAGTAAGATTTTTCAGGTGTATAAATCAGTTCCACAAAAACTGGTAAATTTACAAGTAAAAAATAAAGATATCATTAATAAAAAACAATGTAAAATCGCGATTAAGAAAGCTAAAAGTATTTTAAAAAATCGAGGCAGGTTATTAGTAAGAAAATCTGGTACGGAACCAAAAATAAGAATAATGGTTGAGTCAGATGAAAAAAATTTAATTTTAAAATGTATAAAAATGATTAAAAGATCAATCAAATAAAATTGAAACCAAAATCAAAAATATTAATAATAGCAGGATCTGACTCTTCAGGTGGGGCTGGAATACAAGCTGATATTAAAACAGTTACTGCATTAGGTGGCTATGCAATGACTGCAGTCACTGCAATTACGGCTCAAAATACAAAAGGCGTTTATTCAGTTGTTTCCATTCCTCCCAAAGAGATTGAAAAACAAATTTTATATACAATTAATGATATAAAACCTGATGCAATTAAAATTGGCATGTTACAATCTTCTAAAATTATTATGTCTGTTCTAAAAGCATTAAAGAGAGCAAAGATTAAAAAAATTATTTTAGACCCTGTTATGGTTGCAAAAGGTGGGTTTAAACTAATAAATCAAAAAGCTATTAAAATTTTGAGAGAAAGGTTAATACAAAAAGCTCATCTAATAACCCCTAATATTCCTGAGGCTGAGATTCTTACGAAAACAAAAATTAAAAATTTACAAGATATGACTCGATCTGCCAATATTTTGCTAAAATTAGGTGTTAAAAATGTTCTCGTAAAAGGTGGTCATTCTAACTCCAAAATTACAAATGATATTTTTTTAAATAAAAAAGAACTTAAAATTTTCAAAAATAAAAGAATTAAAACAAAAAATACTCACGGTACTGGATGCACTCTATCAAGTGCAATCGCAACATTTTATGGATGTGGAAAAAGCTTAAATAAATCCTGTGAGCTTGGAATTAAATATGTTAATTATTCCATTAGATCAAATCTTAATTATGGAAAAGGTCATGGACCAATTAATCATTTGAGTTCAATTAAGATAGATAGGAATTTTAAATAATGAAAAATGTGGTTGTAGTTGGTTCGCAATGGGGAGATGAGGGCAAAGGAAAAATTGTAGATTGGCTCTCGAGTGAAGCAGATATAGTAGTTCGTTTTCAAGGAGGTCATAATGCAGGTCATACTTTAGTAATTGATGGGACTACTTATAAGCTTAGATTATTACCCTCAGGTATTGTTAGAAAAAACAAAGTTTCTATTATAGGCAATGGAGTTGTAGTAGATCCATGGGCACTTCTTGATGAAATCAAAGAAATTAAATTAAAGGGAGTTGAGGTTGATCAAAGTAATTTAATACTTTCAGAATCTGCTAATTTGATTCTTCCTTTTCATAAAGAGATGGATGAAATAAGAGAGGACTCAGCTGGCAAAGCAAAGATAGGAACAACAAGAAGAGGAATAGGCCCCGCTTATGAGGATAAAATTGGAAGAAGATCGATTAGAGTTATGGATCTAGTTTCTGAAAGCAATCTAGATCATAGACTAGAAGTAGTTCTTACTCATCATAACGCAATAAGAAAAGGACTTGGAAAAAAAATTTTCAAAAAGGATCAATTAAAAAAAGATCTTATGAAAATAGCTCCAGATATTTTAAAATTTTCTCAACCAGTATGGAAAAAAATAGATAAATATAAATCAGAGGGTAAAAAGATATTATTTGAGGGGGCCCAAGGAATTCTTTTAGATGTCGATCACGGCACGTACCCATTTGTTACGTCATCAAATACAGTAGCTTCGGCTGCTGCAACTGGATCAGGCTGTGGCGTAAACACATTAAATTACGTATTAGGTATTACTAAAGCCTATACCACAAGAGTAGGCGAGGGACCATTTCCTACGGAGTTAAAAGATAAAACAGGTGAATTACTTGGTAACCGGGGAAAAGAATTTGGTACAGTTACTAATAGAAAGAGAAGATGCGGTTGGTTTGATGGAGTATTGGTGAGACAAACAATTAAAATATCTGGGATAAATGCAGTTGCACTCACAAAATTGGATGTACTTGATGAGCTAGATAAAATTAAAATTTGTATTGCTTATGAAATTAACGGGAAACAAATTGATTATTTACCAGCAGCTGTTGATGAACAATTAAGAGTTAAACCAGTATATAAAGTTTTTAAAGGTTGGAAAACTTCAACAAAAGGAATTAAAGAATTTGAAAAATTACCTGAAAATGCAAAGCTTTATATAAAGGAATTAGAAAAATTTATAGAAGCAAAGGTTTCAAGTATTTCTACAAGCCCAGAGAGACAAGATACTATTCTTATTGAAAATCCCTTCGAGTAATATTTTAATTTAAAAAATTATTAATTTTCAGGAAGTAAATTTTTGGATTTATTTGAGTTAAGCATTGCTTTCTGCAATTTTTCAAAAGCTTTTGTTTCTATCTGTCTAATTCTTTCTCTGCTTATCTTATATTTTTTACTTAATTCCTCTAGTGTCTTTGGGTTTTCATTGAGCCTTCTTGCTTCTATAATTTCTTTTTCTCTGTCGCTAAGAACCTTGATTGAGCTATACAGTAATTCTTTTTTATCGTCATATTCTTGTTTTTGAGAAATTAAAAGTTCTTGATCCAATTGATCGTCAACTAACCAATCCTGCCATTCTTCTGTCTCACCAATTTTAATAGGATCATTTAGAGATTTTTCTTGTCCCATTAATCTTCTATTCATATTAATAACTTCTTCGTCGTTAACGTCTAATCTTTTAGAAATTTCTTTAACCTGATTATCCCTTAAGTCTCCCTCTTGACCAGGCGCAATTTGATTTTTTAATTTTTTTAAATTAAAAAAAAGTTTTTTTTGTGCGGTAGTAGTACCCATTTTAACTAAACTCCATGATCTTAATACGTATTCCTGTATTGATGCTTTAATCCACCACATAGCGTACGTTGCTAATCTAAAACCTTTGTCTGGATCAAATTTTTTAACAGCTTGCATAAGACCAATATTGCCCTCTGAGATAAGCTCATTAACAGGTAATCCATAACCCCTGTATCCCATAGCAATCTTTGCAACTAATCTCAAATGACTAGTAACAAGCTTATGAGCTGACTTTAAACTTCCATTATCTCTCCAATTTTTAGCTAGCATATATTCTTCCTCAGCATCTAACATAGGAAATTTTTTTATCTGTGTAAGATAAAGTGAAAGTCCACCAGCTGAAGGAGTTGGAAGATTGGAAATATTTTTATCTTTCTTCATATTTTTAAAGCTTTCTAAATACTTAGCTTTTTAAGTAAATCAACAATTCCTTTTATTTTATTTGGTATTCCAGTGTCAAATTTTAAAAAAGTTTTTTTTCTAGGATGATTAAAACCTAGTGTTTTAGCATGTAAAACTTGTCCTTTTAGGTTCCTTAATTTAGATTCTAATCTTTTGTCAATTTTCTTAAATTTATGCTTAATCTTTCCATATTGTTTATCTCCTAATATAGAAGTTCCTTTAAACTTCATATGAACTCTAATTTGATGAGTTCTTCCTGTTTCTAAACTAAATTCTATTAGACTAATCCTTGGCAAATTATTGTTACTAAATACTTTTAAAATTTTATAATTTGTAATAGCTTTTTTTCCATTTATCTCACTTACAGACATTAATTGTCTATTATATTTATCTCTAGAAACTAATGTCTCAATCTTTCCTTGGAGAGGCCGAATTACACCCCAAATTAGAGCAATATATGATCTTTGTATCGAATGATTACTAAATTGTTCACTTAATTTAAAATGAGAAAAATTATTTTTCGCAACCACGAGTAGCCCACTTGTTTCTTTGTCAATTCTATGAACTATTCCTGGTCTTAAGTCACCACCAACATCTGAAAGTTTGTTTTTGTATTTATATACTAGAGCATTTACTAAAGTTTTTTCATAATTTCCAGCTCCTGGGTGAACAACCATTCCAGATGGTTTATTCAAAACTAGTAAGTCTTTGTCTTCATAAATAATATCTAATTCTGATTTAAAAGCTTTAATATCATTCTTTTTATCTTTTTTAATTTGAACTGTAATTTCATCTCCTATTTTCACTCTTGCAGATGGATAGATTGCTTTTTTATTATTAATCTCAATATTTTTCTCCTTGATAATTTTTTTTAAGTTTGATCTAGTATATTCTGTAAGTTTTTCAGCGAGTATTATATCTAATCTTTTATTAGTATCTTTCTCATTAATTAAAATTCTAATTAGAGGTTTTTTCATATATAATTAATTTACTTAATAAGCGTTCGTAGCTCAACTGGATAGAGCGTCTGACTTCGGATCAGAAGGTTGAGGGTTCAAATCCTTCCGGGCGCACCATTAAAGTATCCATTTTTTAAACTTTTCTTCATTATTTAAAATATACTTAGGAAAAGTATTATCAATATCAATTTTTTTATATTCTAAATTTCTATCAAATATATCAGCTTGATTATTAATTCTTTTTTTAATTAGTTTTTCATCAGTAAAAATACTTTTATTATATTCTTGGTGAGCGAAAGCCTGAATTTTTTTTGAAATATTTTCAGGATCTTTAAGATAGCTAAAATGCCACCCACCATTAAAAATAAGTTGTGGTTCCCTTGGTTTATATATTTTCCAGATAGATCTTTTCTTTGTCTTAATATTTCTTAACCACTGCGGAGATTTTAAATTTTTTTTCTGACAAATTTTTGTACCACTCCAGTTAGATTCTGAAATGTTTAACAAATTTAATTTTAGTTGAAAATTTTTTTGTATGAAACAAGCATATTTATTTTCAAATTTAAATTCTTTGATCTTTTCTGGGTCTGGAATCTCATCTATATCAGAGATCATAATTAAATCTTCATTATCAAAATCTTTATAACCTTTTGCTAATGAATTACGCTGAAACTGATCTCTTAAATGAGCCTGTTCCCAATTTTTTTTAAATTCACCAACATTTTCAGGAATATCATCAACAATCAAATAGTGAATTTTTTTTTTAAATTTGAGAAAATTTTCAATTCTGAAATTTAAATTTTTTTTATTTCCAGCATGATCTCTAGTTGCCTCACATATTACAAAAAAGTCTACAAGATTATTAAGAGTGTTTAAGCGAATATCTAAAACTACATCTTCATCATAATACATAAAACAATCAATTAGTTTCATTATTCACCTATATTAATTAAAGTTCCTCTCTTTTTTGCACCAAAATAGGCAAGATAAAAAACTATCACAGAAAGTGCAAAATAAATTAAAGTAAGAAAAAATCCTTTTAATAAATTGTTAAAATCTACTATATCATTAATTAAGATATTTCTCATTTCTTCAAAAAGATGTACTAGTGGTAAAATTTTTGCAAGGGCTTGAAGTAATTCAGGTAAAATTTCTATAGGATAATATATACACCCTAATGGAGCTAAAAAAAATAAGCTTGCCCATGCAATATTTTCAAAAGATGGCCCAAATCTAATTAATCCTGATGTTACTAAAAGGCCCAAAGAAATTCCAAAAATATATAAACTTACCAATAAAAATAAAAGAGGTAAGCCAAGTTTAAAAATAGATACATCAAATAATGGAATAGCGATTAAAACGGCAGGAATAAATCCAATCATAGTTCTGAAAATTGCCGTCAAAGTTAGTGCAGAAATCATTTCACTAATTCTTATAGGAGCGATAAATAAATTTGTGAAATTTCTACTCCAGATTTCCTCTAAAAACATCATATTATAGCTAATGCTCGACCTAAACAAAAAATCATACAGAATTGCAGCAGTTAAGATAACACCTACAGTATTATTAAAATATGAGGAACTTAACGTAAAAAATTTTGAGATAAAACCCCATAAAAAAATTTGTATTGATGGCCAATAAATTAAATCAAGAATTCTAGGAAAAGAACTTTTTATCAAATATATATGTCTTAGACTAAGTCCATAAATTTTATGCCACCTCATTATTACTCCTTGCTATTTTAAGAAAAGTTTCTTCTAGATTATTTCTTCCATGTCTCTCAATTAATTTTTTTGAGGTTCCCTCATCAACTATTTTACCAGATTTCATCATAATAATATTATCACATAGTCTTTCCACTTCATTCATATTGTGAGATGCAAGTAAAATTGAAACAAAGTTATTTTTTTTATAACTTTCAATATATTCCCTTACAAAATCCCCTATGTCGGGATCTAAACTTGCAGTGGGTTCATCTAAAAACAAAATTTTAGGCATATTAATTAATGATTTTGCTAATGAAACTCTATTTTTTTGACCTGAAGATAGTTCTCCGTTTTTTTTGTCTATAAATTTTTTAAGATCTAAATCTGATGTAATTTCATCAATTCTAACTTTTAAATTCTTAACACCATATAATCTTCCATACACTTCTAAATTTTGTCTTACGGTTAGTTTTTTTGGGAGTTCAATATATGGTGATGCAAAATTTATTTGAGAAAGATATTCATTTTTATCAATTTTGCTTAATTCTTTGTTATTAATTAATATTTTTCCATAAGAAGGTTCAATTAATCCTAACATCATGCCTATCGTAGTTGTTTTTCCGCAACCGTTCGGACCTAAAAGTCCTAACGTTTTATTTTCTTCCATGATAAAACTAATATTGTTAACCGCTAAAGTATTGTTAAATATTTTCTTTAAATTTTTAATTTCTACTTTCATTTATATTTTGAAGCTCTTTCTAACCTATCATTAATTGCAATACCAATACCTTTATTTGGAATTTTTACAATATAAATTTTTTTATATCTTAGTTGTTTTATTTTCCTTAAAGTTTTGTACAAGTTTTTGGCTGCTTGTTTTAAGCTTGATTTTGGGCTTACGTTAAATGAATGTTTTGTTTTCTTATATTTTTTTCCAAAAGTGACAAAAGCGTGATGTCCATATGCTCTTTTAGAATTTAACTTAATTGGAATACCAGGTGAGTAATGTTTTTTAAGATTACCAGGTGCTTTAATTTTAACGGATTTATTATAAGTAATTTTTTTCTTCAGAAAAAGATTTATTTGATTTTTACTTAAAATTCCTGGTCTTAAAATTCTTATATCATTTGATAAATCTATTACTGTTGACTCTATGCCTATTCGAGATTTTCCTCCGTCTAAAATTATCTTAATATTATTTTTAAATTCTTCATAAACATCTTCTGCTGTCACAGGACTCAAACCCGCAGACTTATTTGCGCTTGGCATAGCAAGTGGAAAATTTAGTTTTTTTAGAACTTTTCGGGTTTGTTTATGAGAGGGGAATCTTATAGCTACCGTATTCAAATTTGCTGTAGCTATCCTATTTATTTTCGAAGTTTTTTTCTTTTTTAAAACAAAAGTTATCGGACCTGGACAAAACCTTTTATAAAGTTTTTTAAAACTTGAATTAATTTCTACATCATTATTGATATCTTTAATTGAGTAGTAATGAATTATAAGAGGATTTTTTTTCGGTCTTTTTTTTAATTTGTATATGCTTTTTATTGCTTTTTTTGAATAGGCATTACCCGCAACTCCATACACAGTTTCAGTCGGCAATCCTACAATGTTATTTTTTTTAAGATAATTAACAATTATAGAAATTGACTTATTGTTGATTCTTTTAATATTTGGATAGATATTTTTCATAATGTTATTATTATAATATTTATGAAAAATGAAAATATTCCAGCTGATTTAAAAAGTAAATCAATAAAAGACACTAAGGAGGAAATCCGACAGATTTTAAGCAAATTAGAAAACAAAGATGTAAATTTGGAGAAATCCATCAAAGATTATGAGCGATTAATAAAATTAAACAAACATATGAATGAACTATTTAAAAAGAAGGTAAAAGAAATTTCTAAAGGAAAAAAAAAATAAGATGATAATTAAAAAATTACTTAAAAATGCCAAACAAGTTGACAAATTTATCGATGGGTTTTTAAAAAAACAGTCTAAATCTCTTTTAATTAAACCTATGAAATACGGTGTATTATCTGGTGGAAAAAAAATAAGATCTTCAATAATTCTTGATGTTGGAAAATTATATAATCTAAAACCCAATAAACTAGTCAACGTATGTGCAGCAGTTGAAAGTATTCACTCCTACTCTTTAATACATGATGATTTACCATGTATGGACAATGACAAAATAAGAAGAGGCAAACCCTCAACTCATATTAAGTTCGGAGAGTCAACCGCAGTTCTTGCAGGTAATTCTCTTTTAACTTTAGCTTTCGAAATTATTACAGACAGAAGATATAAAATTTCTCAAAATGCTAAGATAGAATTAATTGAAAAATTAGCTCAATACTCAGGTCATACCGGAATAGCAGGTGGACAAGAGTTAGACTTAAAATTTGAGAAAAAGAGAAAAAGTGCGAATCAAATTATAATCATGCAAAAGAGAAAAACTGGAAAATTATTTGAATTTTGTTGTCTAGCGCCAGCAATAATTGCCAATGAGAGGTTTAAAGAAAGAAAATTTATTTCTAATTTAGGAGAAGAGATAGGCTTATTATTTCAAATAGCGGATGATTTTTTGGATGTTAGAGGTTCTTTAATAAATGTGGGCAAGCCAATTAAAAATGATAAAAAAAAAGGGAAATCTACATTAATAAAAATACTTGGCTATCAAAAAGCTTTAAATTACGCTAATAATCTTAAAATAAAAATATTGAGAAAACTTAAAAAACATGGAAAAAAAGCGAAAGATTTAAACGCAACAATAGACTTTGTATTAAATAGAAAATTTTAATGAGTAGATTTTTAGATAAAATTAATTTCCCTAGTGATCTTAGAAGTTTTAAAAAGGAAGATTTAAAGCAAATTTCAGATGAATTAAGATTAGAATTAATTGATGTAGTTTCTGAAACTGGAGGTCACTTAGGAGCAGGTTTAGGAGTGGTTGAGCTAACAGTAGCGCTTCACTATGTATTTAATACTCCGAAAGATAAGTTAGTTTGGGATGTAAGTCATCAAACATATCCTCATAAAATTTTAACAGGTAGAAAAGATAAAATAAGGACTTTAAGAAAAGGAGGTGGTTTGTCAGGTTTTACTAAAAGAACCGAGAGCGAGTATGATCCTTTTGGTGCAGCTCATAGTTCTACATCTATTTCTTCAACTTTAGGAATGTCAGTTGCAAAAAAATTATCTAATGACAATAATAATGTAATAGCAGTTATCGGAGACGGGGCAATGAGTGCGGGAATGGCATACGAGGCAATGAATAATGCTGGCGCCTTAAAATCTAAATTAATTGTTGTTTTAAATGATAACGATATGTCTATAGCAAAACCAGTTGGAGCTATGAGCAAATATTTGGCAAAGCTTTTATCTGGAAAACTATACTTTAGCTTAAGAGAAACTATTAAATTAATTACCTCAGCTTTCTCTAAAAGATTTAGTCAAAAAGCAGGAAAAGCTGAAGATATACTTAGAGGTATTGTAACAGGAGGAACACTTTTTAGTGAGCTTGGATTTTATTACATAGGTCCTGTAGACGGTCATGATGTTAAAAATTTGGTTGAAATCTTTCAAAATGTAAAAAATTCAAAACATGAAGGTCCAATTCTTATTCATACTATTACAGAGAAAGGAAAAGGTTATAAACCTGCAGAGGAATCTGGAGATAAATATCATGGAGTTTCGAAATTCAATATTTCTACAGGTGAGCAGTCAAAAGCAAAGACTAATAAACCCTCATACACTAAAATTTTTGCGGAAACATTGATCAAACATGCTGAACGAGACACTAAAATAGTAGGTATTACCGGCGCTATGCCTTCTGGTACGGGTTTAAATCTTTTTGAAAAAAAATTTCCTGATCGGATGTTTGATGTTGGAATAGCTGAACAACATGCAGTTACTTTCGCTGCAGGCCTTACGACAGAGGGTTATAAGCCTTTTGCAGCTATTTACTCAACATTTTTACAAAGAGCATATGATCAAGTCGTACATGATGTAGCCTTACAATCTCTACCTGTCAGATTTGCAATTGATAGAGCAGGTCTAGTAGGAGCTGACGGCCCTACCCATGCCGGATCTTTTGATATTACTTACTTAGCAACACTTCCAAATTTTGTGGTAATGGCTCCAAGCGATGAAGCTGAGTTAGTTAAAATGATAAATACCTCAGTACAAATAAATGATAGACCCTCAGCTTTTAGGTATCCTAGAGGAAATGGAATAGGAGCTCAACTTCCAAATTTAGATCAAATTTTAGAAATTGGAAAAGGTAAAATAATTTCAGAGGGAAAAAAAGTAGCAATATTAAATTTTGGAACCAGGCTTCAAGAATGTTTAGAAGCAAGAGAAACTTTAAAGAAAAAAGGAATAGACATAACAATTATAGACGCAAGATTTGCAAAACCTCTTGATGAAAAATTAATTTTAGAGATCGCTACTAATCATGAGGTATTAATTACAATTGAGGAGGGATCAATAGGTGGGTTTGGCTCGCATGTTTCTCAACTTCTATCGGAAAGAGGTGTATTTGATAATGGACTTAAATTTAGGTCAATGATCTTACCTGATATTTTTATTGATCAAGACTCTCCTCTAAAGATGTATGATAAAGCAGGATTAAATTCAAATGCTATAATAGATAAAATAGAAGATACATTAAAATCAAACATTATTTTTGCAAAAAATAAAAACAAATTAAATAATTAGCCACACTGTGCTCGGTTCATTAATAAGTGGTCCAATAAAACACAAGCTACCATAGCTTCACCGATCGGTACAGCTCTTATACCAACACAAGGATCATGTCTGCCTCTAACAGATATGTTTGTATTTTTACCTTTTTTATCAATTGTTTTTCTTGATGTAATTATCGAAGAGGTTGGTTTTACAGCGAAAGAGGCAATAATATTCTGACCTGAAGAAATACCTCCTAAAATTCCACCTGCGTTGTTAGAGTTAAATTTTACTCTTCCTGAAATATTTTTAATTTCATCTGAATTTTCTTCACCACTTAAATTTGCGGAGCTCATACCTGCTCCTATATTTACTCCTTTCACAGCATTGATACTCATTAATGCTGAAGAAATATCAGCATCAAGTTTTGAGTAAATAGGTGCACCTAGTCCTACCGGTACTCCTGAAGCTCTTAATTCAATTACAGCTCCACAAGAGGATCCAGACTTTCTAACTGCAAGTAAATATTTTTCCCATATTTTTACAGATTTTTTATCTGGACAAAAAAATGGATTTTTTCTTATTTCGTTATTATTCCAATTTAATTTGTCACAAGATAGTAGGCCTAGCTGCGTTACAGCTCCAATAATACTAAATTTTTTTCCTAGAATTTTTTTTAATACTATTTTTGCTACTGACCCTGCAGCCACTCTGCTAGCTGTCTCTCTTGCTGATTGTCTCCCGCCTCCTCTATAGTCTCTAATTCCATATTTTTTAAAATATGTAAAATCAGCATGTCCAGGTCTAAATTTGTTTTTAATGGACTCATAATCTCTTGATCTTTTATCTTCGTTATAAATTATAATTGAAATTGGTGTCCCAGTTGTCTTTCCTTCAAATACGCCTGATAAGATAATTACTTTATCGGACTCTTTTCTCTGAGTTGTGAATTTAGATTGTCCGGGCCTTCTCCTATCCATATCTTTCTGAATTTCACTCTCAGATAAAGCTATATTTGGAGGACAACCATCAATTATACATCCAATTGCAGGTCCATGAGACTCTCCCCAAGTTGTAAATCTAAATATTTTACCAAAAGTATTAAAAGACATAATTATTTAATGTATAAATTATTTTAAAGAAATTATGAATCAAAAAAATGGCAAAAATACACTGGGTCTAGATAAGTGCTTTGAAGAACTGGAAAATCCTATTGAATTGTTCAAAAAATGGTTCACAAAAGCAAAAGAAACAGAGATAAATGACCCTAACGCTTTAGCGTTAGCGACTTCTAACAAAAAAAATCAACCTAGCGTGAGGATGGTTTTATTAAAGGGACTTAGCGAAAAAGGATTTGTATTTTATACAAATTTTGAAAGTAAAAAAGGAAACGATTTAATTTCAAACCAAAAGGCTTCAATGTGTTTTCATTGGAAAAGCTTGAGACGTCAAATTAGAATTGTCGGTAAGGTTGAAAAAGTTTCTGATCATGAGGCAGATGAATATTTTAATTCTAGACCTTATAAAAATAAAATAGGTGCGTGGGCTTCTTTACAGTCTCGAGTTTTAGATAAAAGAGAAAATTTTATAAAAAAAATCAAAGAATTTGAAAACAAGTTCCCTGAAGATAAAAAAGTTCCAAGACCTAAAAATTGGTCAGGTTGGAGATTAATTCCTGAAGAAATAGAATTTTGGTTGGATGGGGAAGGAAGAATTCATGAAAGGTTAAATTTTAAAAAACAAAATGAAAATTGGACAAAAGAACTTCTTTATCCTTAATATTTTCTGTCGAGACTAAAATCGCTTAAATTTTGTAAAATTTTTTTTTCTTCGCTATCTTCGAAAATACTTAAAGCATCACGAGAAACATTAACAAAGTACTCTGCTTTTTTTAAGCTTTCTTCAACAGCTTTATATTTATTAATTAATGCTAAAGTTTCACTGAAATCATCCTCATTTCTTTTTTCTTTTTTAAAAATTTCTAATAAAAAACTTTTCTCTTCGTTATTTGCTCTTTGAAATATAATTATTAAAGGTAAAGTAGTTTTACCTTCGAAAAAATCTTTACCTATCTCTTTTCCAAAAACCAATTCTTTTGCATAATAATCCAAAGCGTCATCTGCAATTTGAAAAGCTAGTCCTAAATTTTTTCCATAAGATTCCAATGCATTTTTTTCTTTTAAGTTACCTCCTGCCAAACAAGCACCAGTTCTAGTAGCCGCAGAAAATAATGATGACGTTTTTAGTGTAATAATTTTTATATAAGTATCTTCTAATAAATCAGCTTCGCCTTTATGTTGCAATTGCAATACCTCTCCCTGAGCAATTTTTGCTGACGTCGAGGACAGTAATTTTAATATTTCAAGATCACCATCTTCCACCATGATTTCAAAACATCTACTTAATAGATAATCACCTACCAATATTGAAGATTGATTACCCCATATCGAATTTGTTGTTTTGTGGCTTCTTCTTAATTTACTCTCATCGATAACGTCATCGTGAAGCAAGGTAGCTGAATGTATTAGTTCAACACAAGTTGCTAAATTTATATCTCTATTACCTAATTCATAACCTGAGAGTTTTGCTGAACCTAAAGTTAGTAAAGCTCTTAACCTTTTGCCTCCTGATTTAAAATGATGATTACTCATTTTTTTAATTAAACTAACTTTACTTTCAAGCCTGTACTCTATTAATTCTTCAACCTTTGCTAGTTTTTGATTTAATAAATTTTTTAACTCTAAATAGGCTGAATTGGCCGATTTCTTTAGCGGTATCACTTTTCCCATAATGGCAATATTTATAAATGATTTTGTAGACAATAAATTTTTAAAATCTTACCGTGGTGACGCACCCGCAATTCAACTAGAAGTAGCGCAAATATAGTTTAAAAATTTATCTACTATTGATATATAAGAGTAAATTAGTAATCAAAATATGTTCTCAATTTTTAAAAAAAAAACTATTATCCCACACGTTAGATTAACAGGCGTGATAGGAAGTGCTGGCAGGTTTAGACAAGGTATGGATCTTGCAAGTCAACAAGAGTTATTGAAAAAAGCTTTTTCTTATAAGAAGCCAAAAAATGTTGCAATTTCAATAAATTCTCCAGGAGGTTCTCCTGTCCAATCACATTTAATATACAGTTATATAAGACAACTCGCTGAAAAGAATAATACCAAAGTAATTGTTTTTGCAGAAGATGTAGCTGCTTCCGGAGGGTATTTTATTGCATGTGCTGGGGATGAAATTTACGCAAATTCGAGTTCGATTATCGGCTCTATAGGAGTAATCTCTGCTTCATTTGGCTTTAAAGAATTAATTAATAAGCTTGGAGTGCAAAGAAGAGTTTATACCGCTGGAAAAAATAAAAGCACGCTGGATCCTTTTGTCGATGAAAAAGAGGAGGATGTAAAGAGGCTGAAGCAAATCCAATTAGAACTTCATTCAGATTTTATAAAAGTTGTAGAAAAAAGTAGAGGAAAAAAATTAAAAGAACCTGAAAAAAACAATATCTTTACTGGTGAGTTTTGGACTGGAGCAACAGCTTTGAAATTGGGATTGATTGATGGAATTGGAAACGCTGAGCAAGTTTTAAATGAAAAATTTGGAGAAAAAGTAATTATTAAAAAATTTGAGAAACAGAAAGGATTTATAGCAAAAAAATTATCATCATCTTTGAATGATCATTTTGACAATATAATTAACGATTTAGAAGAAAAAGCTTTGTGGCAAAAATTTGGTTTGTAAATGCCTAATAGGATTAATTTAAAGAAAAAAAACTATTTATCTTTTCAAGATATAATTTTGAATTTACAAAAATTTTGGGGAAAACAGGGCTGTGTTCTACTTCAACCTTATGATTTAGAAGTTGGGGCGGGAACTTTTCACCCAGCTACAACGCTAAGATCTTTGGGACCAAAACCTTGGAAAGCAGCATATGTTCAACCTTCAAGAAGACCAACTGATGGACGTTACGGAGAAAATCCTAATAGACTACAACATTATTATCAATTTCAGGTTATAATAAAACCTTCTCCAGATAACATTAAAGCAATTTATTTAAAAAGTCTTTCATCAATAGGCATAGATGTTAAAAAACATGACATAAGATTTGTGGAGGATGATTGGGAAAGCCCTACTTTAGGAGCATCAGGTTTAGGCTGGGAAGTTTGGTGTAACGGTATGGAAATAACGCAATTTACTTATTTTCAACAAATGGCGGGTCAAGACTGTAAACCAATACCAGTAGAACTTACTTACGGACTAGAAAGACTTTGTATGTTTATACAAGGTAAGAAAAATGTTTTCGACCTAGATTGGAATAATGATGGCATTCAATACAAAGATATTTACTTACAGTCTGAGAAAGAATTTTCCGCTTACAATTTTGAGCATGCAAATACAACATTATTATTGGAAAGTTTTTCTTCAGCAGAAAAAGAATGTAAATCATTATTGGAAAAAAACCTATCTTTGCCAGCTTATGACCATTGTTTGAAGGCAAGCCATATTTTTAATTTGTTAGATGCCAGAGGAGTAATTGGAGTTGCTGAAAGAACTGGTTATATCAACAGAATTAGAGAACTTGCAAAAAGCTCTGCATTGACATGGTTAAGTAATCAAAAGTAAATTATGGCTGAATTTTTATTTGAACTTTATAGCGAAGAAATACCAACAAATTTACAAAAAAGTGCCAGGGCGGAAATTAAAGAAAGATTATACAAATCCCTTGAAGAAGAAGGTTTAAAAATTAAGAGTTTCAATATATTTTCAACACCTACTCGATTAATCATATCGATTCAAAAATTACCTTTAACATTGAATATTCCATCAAGAGAAATAAGAGGTCCCAAAGTTGGAGTTATGGAAGATGTTATAAATAACTTTTTAAGAGCCCAAGATTTGCCAAAAAAAAATATTTATGAAAAGGAAACTGACAGGGGAAAGTTTTATTTTATAAAAACAAAAAAAAGAGAAATATCTATTAAAGATATTATCATTAAAAATATACTTAACATTATTTCAACCTTGCAATGGCAAAAATCAATGAAGTGGGCAAACACAGAAATTATTTGGGGAAGGCCATTAAGATCAATATTAGCTATTTTTAATGAAAATTTGTTGGACTTTAATTATGGACATATAAAATCGACCGATAAAGTAATTATAGAGAGGGATTTAACAAGAGTAGCAACAAAAATTAAAAACTTTAATGATTATAAAAAGATATTAAAAAAAAATGAAATAATCTTTGATCACGAGGAAAGAAAAAAAATAATACTCAACAAGTTTAAAAATACTTGCCAGAAAAAAAAGCTTTCCGAAGTTTTTAATAATAAAACGTTGGAAGACGTTATAAATATTGTAGATAATCCAAATGTTTTATTGATTGATTTTGACAAAAAATATTTAGAAATTCCAAATGAAATAATAATTTCAACTCTTGAAGATCATCAAAGATACTTTCCTTTGTTCGATAAGAAAAATCAATTAACAAACAACTTTTTTGTTGTAGCAAATAAACCAGATAACAAAAATATCATCAAAGATGGCAATAAAAAGGTGGTCGAGGCTAGGTTATCAGATGCAATGTTTTTTTGGGAAAAAGATAAATCAAAAAATTTAATTAAACAAATAGCTAAATTAAAAAAAATAACATTTTATGAAAAGATTGGTACCCTATACGATAAATCTACAAGACTTAGAAAGTTAGCTGGATACCTTTCAGATGAATTCAATATAAGTAAAGAAAAAGTAGAAATTGCGGCTTCAATTTCGAAATCAGATTTATGTTCAGATCTTGTAGGTGAGTTTCCAGAGTTACAAGGAAAGATGGGGCGATACTTTGCTCTTGCTCAAGGATTCGAAGAAGATGTAGCTAATGCAATAAGCGAACATTATCTGCCTATAGGCAATAATTCAGTAGTACCAAAAAAACCTGTAAGTTACACCATAGCCATAGTGGATAAAATTGATAGTTTAGTAGGATTCTTTTTTATAAATGAAAAACCATCAAGCTCCAAAGATCCTTTTGCCTTAAGAAGATCTGCAATAGGTCTCTTAAGAATTATAATTGAAAATAAATTAAATATAAAGGTACGTGATTTAATTAATTATAATATAGCTTTGTTACAGGAACAAGGTGTAAAAAATTTAAATTCACACACAGAAAAAGAAATTATAGATTTTTTAAAAGAAAGAATGAAAAATTTTCTAAAAGAAAAGAATATTAAGTCTGATATTATCGATGCAGCCTTAAGTTCTAATTCAAATGATAATTTTTACGATTTATTTAAAAAAAGTATTATGATGAATAAATATATAGATAAAGATATTGGAAAAAACGCGGTAAATTCATTTAAAAGAGCTTATAATATTATCGAAAGAGAAGGTAAAAATATTCAAGGAAAACCAGATACAGTTCTCTTTAGAAAAGATGCTGAAAAAAACTTATTTCAAAAGATAAATGAAATAAAGATTATACTTACAGACAAAGAGGATAATAAAAATTATGAGGACTTAATTCAAAATTTATCAGAACTAAAGCCATTTACTGACAGTTTTTTTGATAACGTTGTTGTAAATGATGAAAATATAGATATTAAAAACAATAGATTGGAATTACTTAAAATGTTTTGTAATACATTCAATATATTTGTTAACTTTTCAAAACTTGAAGGTTTAAGATGAAAAAAGTGATTTACAGTTTTGACGACAAGTCGGCCAAGAAACTTAAAAACATTAAAAATGTACTTGGTGGCAAAGGTGCTAATTTAGGGGAAATGGGTAGAATTGGATTACCGGTGCCTCCTGGCTTTACTATATCAACTGATGTTTGTGAAATTTTTTATAAAAATAAACGTAAATTGCCTAAAGAAGTTACAAAAGTTATAGAAAAAGAATTACTTTCAATCGAGAAAAAAACTAAAAAAAAATTTGGCGATTTAAAAAACCCATTGTTAGTTTCTGTAAGATCTGGGGCAAGAGTATCTATGCCTGGTATGATGGATACAATATTGAACCTAGGTCTAAATGACAAAACGGTTAATTCACTCAAAGAAAAAACATCTAATGGAAGATTTGCAAAGGACAGTTATAGAAGATTTATTCAGATGTATAGTAATGTAGTTTTAGGTGTGGAAAGTCATTTATTCGAGGAACTAATAGATAATTATAAGCTAACAAAAGGTGTTTTGTTAGACACGGATCTTGACGAGAGTGATTGGGATGGATTAATTATAAATTTTAAGGATCTTGTAAAAAAAGAAAGCAAAATAAATTTTCCTCAAAACGTAAAAGATCAATTACTAGGGGCAATAAATGCTGTATTTTTATCCTGGGACAGCCAGAGAGCAAAAACTTATAGAAGATTAAATCAGATACCTGACGACTGGGGAACCGCAGTAAACGTTCAAGCAATGGTTTTTGGAAATATGGGAAATAATTGCTCAACAGGAGTAGCCTTTACTCGTAATCCTTCCACAGGAGACAATTCTTTTTTTGGAGAATTTTTAATAAACGCTCAAGGAGAAGATGTGGTTGCAGGAACAAGAACTCCACAATATATCACCAAAAAAGCCAAGGAAGAGTCCGGATCAAAAGAACTATCAATGGAAGAGTCGATGCCAAAAGTTTATAAGGAGTTAGCAAAAGTTTTTATAAAATTGGAGAAGCATTATAGAGATATGCAAGATATTGAATTTACAGTTGAAAATAATAAATTGTGGATGTTGCAAACAAGATCCGGAAAAAGAACGGCCAAAGCTGCAATTAAAATTGCTGTTGATATGGTGAAAGAAAAATTGATTTCTAAAAAGGAGGCAATACTTAGAATTGACCCAAATACACTAGATACTTTATTACATCCTACTTTAGATGAGAATATTAAAAAAGATATTATAGCATCGGGTTTGCCCGCTTCACCTGGAGCAGCAAGTGGCAAAGTAGTTTTCACTGCGGACGAAGCTGAAAAGTTGAGCAATATGAATCAAGACACTATTCTAGTAAGACTAGAAACTTCTCCCGAGGATATTCACGGCATGCACGCTGCAAAAGGTATCTTAACAGCTCGTGGAGGCATGACAAGTCATGCAGCTGTTGTAGCTAGAGGCATGGGAAGACCATGCGTATCAGGTTCAAGTGAGATTTTTATTGATTACGAAAATAAGCAATTTAAAGCAGGAAATGAAATAGTAAAAGAGGGTGAAATTATAACAATTGATGGAGGAAGCGGAAAAGTTATGAAAGGATTGGTCCCAACTGTTAAACCTGAAATATCTGGATATTTTTCAACAGTTATGAAATGGGCAGATCAATTTAGAAAATTAAAAGTTAGAACAAACGCAGAAACAGAGTTAGATAGCAAAACTGCAAGAGAATTCGGGGCAGAGGGTATAGGCTTGTGCAGAACGGAACATATGTTTTTTGACGAGGAAAGAATTTTATCCGTAAGACAAATGATACTTTCAAGGTCAAAAGATGATCGTAATAACGCATTAGAAAAATTACTACCTCATCAAAAAGAAGATTTTAAAAAAATCTTTAAAATTATGTCAGATTTGCCAGTGACAGTGAGATTGTTAGATCCGCCATTACATGAATTCTTGCCAAAGTATGATAAAGATATCGAGGAAGTAGCCAGATCCTTAAATTTGGCTGCTAAAGAGATTAAAGATAGAATAGGTGAACTTCATGAAGAAAACCCTATGCTAGGACATAGGGGTTGTAGACTTGGAATATCATTTCCTGAAATTTACGAAATGCAATGTAGAGCTATATTTGAAGCAATAGTTGAATTAAAAAAAGAGAAAATAAAATCTGCTTTTGTTGAAATTATGATACCTTTAGTTTCAACTGACTCAGAATTAAGAATTTTAAGAAGGTTAGTCAATAAAGTTGCTAAAGAAATAGAATTAAAAAATAAAATAAAATTAGAGTATACCGTTGGCACTATGATCGAATTACCTAGAGCAGCGTTACAAGCAAAATCAATATCTAAATATGCTGATTTTTTTAGTTTTGGCACAAACGATTTAACCCAAACAACGCTTGGGATTAGTCGAGATGACTCAGGAAAGTTTTTAAACGATTATATAGAAAATAAAATTTTTGAAGTTGATCCATTCGTAAGTATTGATAAAAATGGCGTAGGTGAACTTGTGGAAATTGCTTCATCTAGAGGAAGAAAGGCCAATAAAAAAATTAAATTAGGCATCTGCGGAGAGCATGGAGGAGATCCTAAAAGTATTCACTTTTGCTCTAGGACAGGATTAAATTATGTATCTTGTTCTCCTTTTCGTGTTCCAATAGCAAGATTAGCTGCAGCTCAGGCGGAACTATCAAAATAAGTCATTATTATAATCTCAGATTATTTCTAAGCTAGTGTCAAAGGTTTTAGCACTATGAGTAATTGCGCCTATCGAAATTCTATTTACTCCTGTTTTAGATATTTTTTTTATATTTTTTAAAGAGACGTTTCCAGAATATTCTGTTTCAAACTTTTTCTTACATATTCTAAGACATTTTTTTAGCTGTTTAATGCTCATATTATCAAAAAGAATTCTTTTAAATTTTAGATCTAGGACTTGATATAACTGTTTTAAGTTTTCAATTTCAACTGTAACAGTTTTTTTTGTTTTATTGGCTTTTTTAATTAATCTTTTAAAATCTTTTTCAATAATTATATGATTATCTTTAATTAGTATTTCATCACTTAAGTTATAACGATGATTATGACCTCCACCTTTTCTAACAGCATATTTTTCTAACAATCTAAGGTTTGGTGTTGTTTTTCTAGTACAGCATATTTTTGTTTTTTTATTTACTTTGGAAACAAATCGATTAGTTAAAGTTGCTATACCAGATGCATGATTAAGAAAATTTAAAGCTGTTCTCTCAGCAACTAAAATTGTGTGAGTATTGGCTTTTATTTCTGCTATAACTTTGTTTTTTTTTATCTTTTTTCCGTCTTTTATTTTTATTTTAAAGTTTGTTTCTTTTCCTACTAACTTGAATGCTGTTTTACAAAAATTTATTCCCGCAATTACTCCACTTTGTTTAGCAAGAATTATCGCTTTTGACTTCTTGTTTTTAAGTTTTATTAAATTTGTTGTAATATCGCCCCCAGGTTTTAAATCCTCATACAAGGCTTTTTTTACAACAGAATTTATATATATTTGATTTAATTTTTGCACTGATCTAACGACCAATTTCAGTCATTCTAATCACAGACTTCCGAGCAGCTTCTATAGTTTTATTATCTAAAAGTATTTCGTTTTTCTCATTTTCTAAGCAGTCTAGAATTTTAGATAAATTTATTTTTTTCATATAAGGACATAAATTACATGGTTTGATAAATGAAACGTTTGGATTGTCCGCCTCAACATTATCGCTCATTGAACATTCAGTAACAAGCATTACTTTTTTTGGTTGATTATCTTTAACATATCTAACCATTCCAGATGTTGATCCAGCAAAATCTGATGCTTTGATAACATCTGGCGGACATTCAGGGTGTGCAATTACTTTAATGCCCGGGTTTTGTGATTTAATATCTTCAATTTCTCGTCCGGTAAATTGCTCATGAACTATACAAGTTCCTTTCCATGAAATAATCTTAACTTTTGTATTTTTAGATACATAATCAGCCAAATATTGATCTGGAAGAAAAATTACTTTATCTACGTTAAGTGACTCAACAACTTTAATAGCATTTGCAGATGTACAACAAACATCAGTTTCGGCTTTAACATCGGCTGAAGTATTTACATAAGATACAACTGGTATACCTGGATACTTTTGCTTTAATAATCTTACATCTTTACCAGTAATCGAACTTGCTAAAGAACAGCCTGCTTGCATATCTGGCAAGAAAACTCTTTTAGATGGACTCATTAATTTTGCAGTCTCTGCCATAAAGTGAACTCCACATAAAATAATCTTATCAGCGTCTGTTTTTGAAGCTTCAATAGCCAAGGCTAGAGAGTCAGCTGCTATATCAGCTACACCGTGATAAATCTCTGGCGTCTGATAATTATGAGCTAGAATTATAGCATTCTTTTTCTTTTTTAATTTATTTATTTTTTCAATCAATGGTGCGTGAATTTTCCATTCAGCATCAGGTATAAACTTAGAGATTTTTTTATAGATCTCACTAGAACTTGTTAAATTTTGTTGTTGTGTAGACATACTTATTCTAATCTATCAACTTGAACTTAAATTGTCATTCATTTATTGTCGCACAATACAGCGGTCGTGCTGAAATTGGTAGACAGGCACGCTTGAGGGGCGTGTGGGTTTCCCGTGAGAGTTCGAGTCTCTCCGACCGCACCATTACTTAGGTATTTT
>MDTB01071445.1_pt1 | contig 47411 bp, 41 predicted proteins | sample 811161 | NCBI WGS metagenome assembly MDTB01 (sample SAMN05326650, study PRJNA326480) | marine metagenome | isolation source: seawater | place: Mediterranean Sea | collected 2009 | reverse complement strand
TCCACATTGTTCGGGACCTGCACCAGAGGAGTCTTGGCACATACATGAAAAGTCATGAATAGAAGCCTCAGGATTGAAGATGGAGCTTTCAGGATTTGTGCATCCAAAAACATCCTGAGGGTTGGAACTAAAACCGAACGTCCCTTGAACCACAGATGTCTGAGACCCCTCGACAAATACTTGAATGTTGAAAACCCCGAAAACATCATTGGTGCTCCATAGTTGAGCTAGTAAAACTCGATTGTCAGCGTCTCCGCTTCCTTCACCAGCAAAAATGCTGAACCAAGCCCCCCCGTTTTCGTGATCAAGAATAAAGCCTTGGCCCTGCGAGAGGGCATTATTCAATTCATTTAAACCTATCTGTGAAATCTCTTGAGATCCTATAAATAACCCATATGGTCCATATGATCCATATGGTGAGATAAAGCTGCCGTAGGTCCCAATCATAAGCGGACTCTCTGCGTCACCATAAACCGAAGACACATAGTCGTCTTGTGATGTGAGCTCTGCATAGATGTCATGACGAAAGACACCGCCGTCGTTGAAGTTGAATGGTAAGCTTTCAACTGTTAGACTTGTAATCTGAGCTGATGCAGCCAAGCAATTAGTTGCGAGAAGCAGAACAAGAATCCTTTTCATCAGTCTTGGTTGAGGACCAAGAAGATAAGGCTTATGCCCTGACTCTCAAAGCGTACACATACATGGTGGGGGTTGAGACTCACTTCTCAGGTATCCAGGAGGCACAAAAAAAGGGGCCCTTACGTTAAAGGACCCCTTCCAAACCAAAACTCTGATTCATGATGCTGTTCAAAGCATTTAACCAAAACCACACCCCTATACTGTGGCAGGTTCTAAAAGGTTTCACAAAGACCTTTAAACTCTCTGAAAGACGGGACTTACGCAGCGAATAACTCTGTTACAGACTTCTTGAAATTATACGGTCTGATATCTAAATCAGCGAAAAAATTTCCAAGCATTGATTTCTTCAGCGCTGAATCGCTGTTTTTCGAGTTCCTTCCTATTTAACCAATCAAAAAATGTTTGAAGCCTTGAGCCATCGATTGAACCCCAGGTTTCTTCTGTCCCAAATGCTGCAGAAGATAAATCTAACGCACGCTCTAAATTGATATTCAAATCAGTCGAAGGTACTTGGCGCCTCAGTATGTCAACAGCTTCCTCATGATTGTTTTGACAAAAAAGGAAGCCTTTCTTAGTTGCCGCTAAAAACCTTTGGTACGTACCTCGATTGATCTTTACCCCAGACTCGCTCGCAGCGATGACTGGGGAGTATGAGTAAGGTATGCCAAAGTCCCCTAGCTTGAAGTACTTCAATTTAATTCCTTGGCCTTCTGCCTCCACACCTTCCCAATTCAAAAAAATCCAAGTTGCGTCTGAGTTCCCCGAAAGTAGGGTGCTCCAGATTCCTAGTTTTTTGGGATAAGAGCAAAGAAGGTTGTCTTCTCCGCCATCATTTTTGATCATTTCCCTTACGATGCGGTCTTCATATCTAGCATTATAGGACCCGTAAATTTTATTGCTTAAATCCCTCGGCCGTTTGATGTTGGAATCCTCGAGGCAGACTATTGCACTCAAATCGTCCTGCAGTAATGTTGCAATGGCGACCATGGAAAAAGGTGATCTCTTTGTTCTAAAGCTGATAAGGCTTTCAATCGGACAAAGGGCAAAATCAACTTTGCCTTGTTCTAATTTTTTTGCTGGGGTCGAAGCATAGTCGTCCGAAATCGGTGAAACGATATTTAAGTCAATGCCCTCATCCCGATAGAAACTCTTGTTTTGAGCTACAAAAAATCCAATATGATTGACATTTGGAGTCCAATCCAAGGCAAGCGATAAGAAATCCATCGAGGTTAAAAATTCAGAGTTTATTACTTGAGGACCAAGACGGACAGGCTTATTTCCGCACTACAATAGGCGAGAACTGTAGGTGGCTCAGTTGGCCTTTTCCGCCCCCAGGATGAGGTACTTGTACGTGTCGGTCTGATCTGGTTGATTAAGCTCCACCTCAAACCTCTCGAACTCCCCTGCTCGGCAGGTTTTGTAAATGGTGAATGTCTCGCGTGAAATCTCCGATCCATTGGAGGCTTGTAGTAGCGCTTTCGTCCTTTTTTCTTCTCTACCTCGACGGTCGGGCCATAGGTGCCCTGCTGACCTTCGTGAGAAGGCTTCCAATGGTAGATCCTTGACAATGGATGGTCTTCGGGCAAGTCGTACCGCATGTCGTTTGCCCTGAACATGAGATGAACTGGCCTCGAAGTGGCTTCATCGTAGGAATCATAACTCAACGATCCGCAGTAGATGTAAGGCTGTGTTTTCGATTTCAGCTTCGGGTAGATGCGTGCAAACAAATGCACCTCTTTATCCCCGTTCACCATCGCTTGAATCGATGGAACACCGAATGATTGCTTCGGCTGGGAGTCCCAGTGAAACACCTCCCCTTGGAAGTAGTCATCGAACTTCAAACTCTCCTTGGCGCTGTCTTTGTTGAGGTTGACAAACGACAAGCAGCGGTTGGACTTTTTGCAGTTGTAGATCCCTTCTCGGCTCTGAGCCAGATGCTCTTCCCCCAACAAGTCCTGCAGCTCTTTTCGAGTCGTCGATGATCCTATTTCAATCATTCTGTGTCTTTGATGCAGCGGACGGAGAACGTCAAGTCCATCCTTCCAAGAAGTGCGCCTTCGTCAGTCGCACTTGCAATCTGCAAGCAACTTTCTTGCCGAACCAACCTCTTGAAGCTCATCCACAGCATCCATGAGCCGCTTCATGTTCATTCTATCTTGTCTCACCTTTTCCTTGTCACCTTCTGCTCTAGACAATTGCATGGTGCACTTCAAGTTGCATAACTCCTGGGCTGCGGTTTCAAAATTCAACGACTCAGCAGGTGCATTGCTCTCGGCTGGTTGATCGGAATTGCACGCTGTCATGGATGCAAAAACCAGAAGGGGAATCAAGTATTTTCTCATGCACGAATAATACGGAGATCCTCCACATTTTGACACACCTCAAATGTCCTCGCTTGTTCCAAGAACGTTTTAAGGTCGACATGCCCCATGGCCTTGCGCGAGCGCATCACCCCAACTTCAAGTTTGGCTTTGGAGTCGTTTCTATGCTGGCTGCAGATGCATGCAGTCTCGAAGGTGGGTGCTGAACAGCTTTATCCTGCCAATCCCTTCAGTTCAGGAGCTCCATAGAGCTGGTGGATCCATCCATCGAACCTCCAGCGATCATTGAAAAAGTGCTGTCTCCCTTTGAATCAAACAACGTAATGTTGATCGAGGTGTCTGAAATCCAGAAATATCTCGCACCATCGTACAGCAAATCAGACCCAAGAAAAACCTTCGCATTTCTGATTGTGTCGTCACCCTGAAAATTCAAGTTTACGAGATAACCGTCACCTCCAAAGCCTTCCCAATAAGTGCTCACAACAGCCACATCCTGGAACTGAAAAGCGGAGTCATACTCACTGATTTCCGTGATTTCAATGACCTCAACATCCTGCTCTAAACCAGAGTTGCAGCAACAGATCAACGCAAGCACGACTGGCGAACAGCATTTCATCATCCAGTGTCTTTGATGGAGAGCCCATCCTCGGGGATTGGAGCCTTGAGTGCTCACTTCTCGCGCTTGAAGTAAAACCGAGTGATGAAAATGCCGTTGCCATCATCTGCGCCCCCGTCAGATTCAACTCCAGAATTGATGCTTATCAATTCCCATCCATCGGCCATCATTGCATTGACTTTGCTGTTGATTATGGCATCATTGGAAGCGATGTTCTGAAAACGCAAACCAGCAATGCTGTAGAAATTCAGCAGCTTTATCTCTTCAAAGGTTTCCATTCGAATGTCACCTCGCTTCGATTTGTTCCGACCATCCCTTCCATTGATTGAGATGTAATCCTCATGATTTCGTTCCTCACTGGCCGTTATGATTCGGGAACGACCGACTCCGCTAGGCACAATCGACTCGACCACTGTAAAGGACGTGAATTCATTTTGAGCCTGCACTTGCGCATCAGTAAGCGCGAGCAAAGCAATGGCAAGGAAACTTGCACAGAGGCAAGGGGTGACTTTGTTGTAAAACATGAGGATGGAGTTGATTTTCCTCAAGGTACAAAACCCACATACAATGAGCACTTTAAACAAGTGACAGGGGCTCTGGTTTCCGAGAACGCAGCGCGTTCTCCGGTTGCATTCAACTCGCCTTGCGACGATGCAGTTTCAGTTGACGCTTGTACTCGCGCTCGGCCAAATTGAATTCAATGGCCCTTTTTGAGCCGAGCAATTCAACAAGGAACAACATGAAGTCTCGCTCCAAAGAAACCATCTCAACCTTCAAGTCAGCGATGTCTTCGATCGTTGTGACCACGACTTGGCCAGAGGCAATGAAAGGATTTAACAAAGACGCTTCTTTCACCCGCTTCTTTTTCTTCAAGTCAGAGACCCGCAATTTCATCGCCTTGTGTTGTTTCCAAAACGGCTGACTCTCCTCATCGCTGAAATCCATGGTATCGTTGCAATAGGTCACCCACGCCACGTCTTCGCCTTGGGAAAAGTCAACCTCGATTTGAGCAGATGCTGTGAAGCAAGCAGCCGCGAGAAGCAGGATAAAGAGCTTTTTCATCATTTGGGGATTTTGCCAACGTGGACCCTACCTCAAAGGCCTCAATTTAGCTGATACAGAGTGTCGGGGTGGGAGAAATTCAACGGCTCGCCATCCGCAAGTGTGGCAAGGTTGAAGCACAGCTCGTGCTCCAATATTTCTGCAAAGCAATTGTCATCATTTGCGTCGTGACTGAGAACCAAAACACTCCCTTTCACCCCAGCTTCATCGATCGTGTCCGCACCAAGAACCTCAAAGGAATGTTGCTCACAACCACCGCCATAGCTGACATTGACGCTCAGCTCATCGCCCATCAATGCAACTTCATTGATTGCGTATGCGTCCATTGGGAAATCTGATGTCGAAGCGTGAGGGATCACGTCAGGGCAGACGTTGGTTTGCTTGTTGCAAGCAACTGTGCTGACCAGAATAAATAGACAGGTTTTCTCCAGAATGCTTGAGGACGACATCACAACGAAAGGTACGGAGTTCATGACCGTGAGTTATTCATCGGATTTCATCCTCTTGCGACGTCAAAAGACATCTCAAGGTGCCCGGCGACCTTGGACCCGCTCAAAAATTGGGGGCTTCGTTGGTGTGAGTGCACTCTCGTCAAGGCCCCTATTCCTTGACCAAATCGGCGCTTTTTCGTCCAAGAGACAGTTTCAGGGCGGTGACTTCATTGTTTGCTCCACGGACAATGTGACCAAACATGTCGCCAAAAATGAACTCCTCGGGAGACTCCGGGTAGATCCGCAGTTCTTCAATGGCTGAGGCATCACCATTGTCTTTTCTCACCCCCATCAGCTGTCCATTTGAATACGACACTGTCAAGTCAAATTCAGAGCCCGTGTATTCCCCGACGAGGTGCGGACACAACCGTGCGTCGAACAACAGTGTAGAGTCCAATTCCAACTGCATTTCATCCGCAAGACGTTCATGAATGTCCAGCGCTCTGCGTCGAAAATTCAAGGCATACCGAACGTGATTCCTCAAGTTGATGAACTGGAAATGAACCACTGAGTTGAAATAAAACGGATCCTGCAAACAATAGTCAATCATGTCTTCGGGCATCTCCTGATTCAGAAAGAGATCTCCATACCATGTTTGTTCTTCCTTGTATTGTCGGTGGTAGCTCAGTGTGTTGCTCGTTGCAATCTCGTTGACCAAATCCAAATATCTCTTGTCGCTCCCATAAAGTGCTTTGAGCTCCAATAAAATGGTCTTTTGGCCCTTGGACAAGGCGTCCTGACTGTTGACAAGGTTCAAAAATGCTTCCACACTGACTTCTGCCTCTTGTTGCGTGAGCAACACAAGACCATACTCCCAGTGGTCACGGTAATCTTGTCTTGTGACACGTCGGTATAAAATGTCGTGAACCAAAGTGTCTTTCCCCCTGTATTGCCCCAACAAGAGGTTGCAATTCAGGATGTTCATGGCCAACTCACTCTGAACTTGATCGAACAGATAATGCGTGTGTTCCTTGGCGCTTCGGCGCTCGCTCCAAGTGTCGATTTGGAATGCCAAGAGAATCCCGACCACCACAAAAACAACTTCGCCAAAAGCGTACTTCAAATAAGCCGAATGGTTGTTCTCTTCGAGACTCGCCACGCGCATTTTCCGAAACAACTTCATTTCTTGTCAAGCGTGGGTTTGGCGCCACGCGTGGAGGCTGGCCAGGGTGGTAAGCAGGCCCTCGAGCTGGTCGAGCGGCAACATGTTGGCCCCGTCGCTCAGCGCGTTGGCGGGGTCGGGATGCGTCTCGATGAACACGCCGTCGACGCCAGCCGCCACAGCTGCCCGTGCCATGGTGGCGATGAGTTCAGGCCGTCCGCCTGTCACGCCGCTGGCCTGGTTCGGTTGCTGAAGGCTGTGGGTCAAATCCATGATGGTCGGTGCAAAAGCACGCATCTCCGCCAGGCCCCGCATGTCCACCACGAGGTCCCCGTATCCGTGCATCGTGCCACGCTCCGTGAGCCACACCTTGTCGTTGCCGGATTCCCGGACCTTGGTGACGGCATGGGCCATGGAGGCGGGCGCCATAAATTGGCCCTTCTTGATGTTCACCGTTTTGCCTGTGTGGGCCGCCGCGACAAGGAGGTCGGTTTGTCGGCACAGGAAGGCAGGGATTTGGAGCACATCGGCCACTTCCGCAGCCATGGCGGCTTCTTCAGGGTGGTGGATGTCCGTCACGATGCCCACCCCCAATTCCGACTTGACCTTGGCGAGGACGTCCAACGCCTCCTTGTCGCCAATCCCGGAAAAGGAGTCGATCCGTGTGCGGTTGGCCTTGCGGTAACTCGCTTTCACGTGAAATGGGAGTCCGAGTTTGTCGCAAACGCGCCGGACCTCCCGGGCCACGGCCATCGTCGACTCAAGGCCTTCGACGGCGCAAGGGCCAGCCAGCACATGCAAGGGCGAATGGGAAGCGTGGGCCATTGTCACATGTTTCTGGTGGAAGGTCCAGACCGACGGCCGGATTGCCCAAAAGCACGCGACCGGTCCAACCCCATCAGCCGCGTCCACTTGTCCTCGCCAGGAATGCGACGAAGGGTGAGGTGAAAGCCTCGCCCGTAGGTGTAGGCGGCCACATCCTCTCGCCACATGAACCCCAATGGATCGTCGATGTCCAGGGACAAGATGCGCTTCTTGGTGATGCGCAAGTCCAGCCACAACGCAGGGCGTGACTGCCCCCATCCCCCGGTCCTGAAATCGAGGCCAAAGGCGAATCGGCCGTCGGGCATCCACCCCACCCCCATGGTGAGTTCAGGCTGAGGCATCCAGTTGCCTGCCCTGACCGCGGCCTTGATCATGAACTCGTCGTGGGGCCAGTAGGACAGTTTTGTATTCAAGCGCGACGGAAGCATCAGCACCCGTCCCACCGCACTGTCGGTGTGAAACACCGCGTCCTCATAGCCGGTGTTTCCGTCCAGCACGTTTTGGATGGTGAGTCCGGGTTCCGCAACGTAGTTGTCATCCAAGTAGGACGCAATCGGAAAGGGCAAGCCCGTGGTGAACAAGCTTGTGTCCACCATGGCAAATTGCCCCCCAGGGGGCTCCCAAAGCACGCCGACGTCCCGGAATTGAAATTCCAACTGAAAAGGGCGATTGTCGGAAATCAAAGGCAGCGATCCGCTCACCCCAAATCCATACGCCGGCATGATTTGGCCCACGATTTGGCCCACGTTGAAGTCCCAGTCTTCCGGAAGGTTGTCGATGCTGGCCGACGCGTACGTCTGCGCAACGACCTCCATGCTGTCCGCACCTTCCGACACCAAGAACGTGCCGTACGGAATGCCCCATTCGGCGCCGGCCACACGTTGCACCAAGGACAGTTCAATGCGCTGGCGTGATTTGGCCTGCTCGAGGCCCACCGACACCCGGTTGAACGCCCCCAGGCGCACCCCAGTGCCGCTCAACACCATCTGACGGCCTACGCTGGGGCCGTTGCCGATGAACGTCAAGGCAAACAAGTCTTGCCTCCACTGGGCCCGAGTCAGAATGTCGCTGCCCACCGACCAGGTCAAGCTCCATTGGTCCTTGATGAACGGCCGGGTGGACCAGCGCTTGGACCAACCCACTTCCAATCCTGCGGTGGCCATCTCCGGATGGTCCGCCAAAATCCGATTCAAAAAGTCGGACGTCAAAAAACCGCCCGTGTAGAAAGCGTCGAGCGTGGCCGACGTCAGCGCGTTGCTGCGCTGGTGAGCCCAAACCTCGAACGAAGCTGGCCCACGGTCAGTCAGCACGCGCGCCCTGTCCACAAGCCCTTGGGCAGAAGCATGCATCGACCCCAACGCCATCAACGCGACCAAGACCATCGCCAAGCGCCACGCGCTCTGTGTCTTGTCAATCTTCGCCATTGTCAATCACGATGGTTTGGGTTCCTTCCAACCTGCCCTGGATTCGGACGTATTCAAGACCAGTGAATGGCTGGGCACCGAAGGTGTTGATGGCAAAATCCACAAACATGGTGCCCCCGGTGGTGGCGTTTTCTTCGTTGAGCGGAATGCTCAACGTCGAGGCACCCACAGTGCCGTTCGGTACGCTGCCCGCCGGCACGAGCAACGTGTCCTGAACGACGGTGCCGTTCAGCAACTCCGCCCGCAAATGCGCCTCCACCTCGATTGGAAAATTGTGGGTGAAATCCAGGTGCAAGAACCCTTCGAAACCTGGCCATTCGTCCAAAACCTCCAAGTCAAACGACTCGCTGAAGAGCAGCCCATTGGCCCCCACTCGAATCGGCACACTCAATTCGAGCCACGCCGTGGGCAGGAACTGCGCATCCCAACGGTCCATCAACAAATCCGACGTGTCGAAGGGGTTCAACTCGACGCGACCTTTCACGACGACAGTGTCCGGGAACGTCTCCAACCCCTGTACGAAAGTCGACGTCGGCGACGCCAAATCCAAGGACCACGGCGTCGTCTGAGGCACCCCTGTGGTCCAAATCGCACGTGGGATGTCGTGACCCGCCATCAGGTCGCCTTCCACCAACAGCTCGCCAAAGGCAATGGTGTCCAGGTAGAGACGCAGGTCTGCCCCCATGGTGTTGTCCAAGTGCAAGCGCAACTCCATCCCCTCGAAATCCGCCACAGGCTCCGGCAACGGAATGGTGTCGAACAACCCCACCCCCAGGTTCATGGGCAGCTCCCAATTCCCGAAGTAGCCTTCCAACTTCTCCATCACCAACGACTGGAAGGTCAATTCCAACCGGATGCTGTCAGACGCTTGCACCAAATACCCGTTGGGGTTGGCAAATTCACTGGCCACCGCCACAAGTGTGATGTCGAGCATGTTGGTGTCGAAATTCAACCCCGTCTCGCTGTCCACTGCCTGGGTGAAATCAAACTGCGCACCACTCAGGTCCACGGTGGTTGTAGCCGACCCCGGCACCCCTCCTTCAGCGGAAGGCAAGTTGAACTCAAACAACAAGGGTTGGCCGTCCAAAGTGATGTGGGGGAATTCGTACACCATGTCCATCTCAAGCCCCAACGTGTGGGAAGCTTCAATTGCGATGGCGCCCGACGAAATTTCGGCAAACTCAAGTTCCACCCCTCGAGACGGGTCCACGTTGAACTCGAACACGTCCGACACCGCAATGAAATTGGCACCAGGCAAAATGGGAAACCCTTCAGGAAGCCCTTCTTCTTCCCCGCCGTATTGGATGGCCCAGGTCGTGTCGGGAATCTCCAATACAGCCCCCCAATTCACCACGTCGACAGTGTCTTGCAGTGCAAATCGGACAGCCTCCGTGGGCTCGCCTTCTTGAAACAACGAATCGGGCACGATGTCGCCCCATGACAAGCGGTCGTCAAACACGGGCACATGGACGTCGTTGTCCCAGGACAGCTCGTTTTGGCAACTGCCGAGCCCAAGCACCGCAATCGTCCAGGCAAACGCCCGAAGCACATGCGGCCTGAAAGAGAAGGATGTCTTCATGAATTGATCCAAAACTACGGGTCAAAGGGCCCGCTTGGTGGCCCCCAACCCCAGAGTTTGCCAACAAGCCAACACGGAGGCCAACGCCAACCCTGCGCTGGCCCAAACCACGGTTTCTCCCCAAGGCAAGGCGCTTCGGGTCATGGGCCAAACCCACGTCGACCCCAACGCCACGGCAGACCACGTCCCCAGAAGAACTCGGGAGCGGAAGCCCAAGGCGCCCGCCTTGCCTCGGCGCAACTGGATGCGCCGAAACAACGTCCACACGCCGAGCGACGTCCAACACAAGTCGGCATTCCACCACGTGTCGTTGTGGTCGGTAAAGAGCATCATGGACGTGAACAACACCGTCATCAGTGTGGTCAGCGACGCCAAAACCCCCACAGTCAAATCCAACAACACCTCCCAAGCCCGCCCCAGCCTCGACGCCAGTCCCCACAGCAAGGCAAGCCAAGCGACCAACCCCCAGGTGAACTTCACCGGGGCACTTCGGCCAGGCGTCTCTGGGGCCAATCCAGCATGCCAACGACCTTCTGAAGGAAACACCACTTCGCGCGGGAACGCCAATGGCTGGCCGTCCAGCATCATGTTTTCCAATTGGGCCGCCAGTACGTCAGGCAAAAAGGCGTGACCGCATGCCGGCATGGGCGAACTGGCGTCTGCCCCGAGGATCAATTCCATGCCCCACCCCGTCCAAGGCAACCCGGCCATAAATGGACGAAGGGCCTCGAGGTAGGTGCTGTCCGTGGGCACACATCGCGCGTCGAAGCGGCCTGGCCCCAACACGTCCTCCAGGACGTCGACGACTTTGGACGCGCAGTTGTCCCGGAAAAAATCGTAAGCGTAGGTGGCGTGTCCAGGCAAGGCGTTGCGCTCCAAAAAATCCGCGAGCGCCCGCACGTCTTGTTCCGACAGATGCAACACATGCTCGTGCAACGCGCGCCCCTGACGCAAGTACAGTTGTTGGAATCGCGGGTAGCGTTCGACCCCGAGGCGATAATCCATCCTCCCCCGCACGAAGCGCACGTAAAAGCCTTCGTCCACCACGAATGTTCCGTAATTGAAGACCAAATCCAAGGCCTGCACCGGGTCGTGGAGTCGAAACGCCGTGTGCCCAAAGGCAGCGTACAAATCTTGTCCGGGGCTCGCCGTCAGCACGGAAAACTGGGCCTGAGAAGACAACGTTTCGCCGAGTGATTGCCCGTCTGCCTGCGCGTACAATGGCGACGTCAACGCCATGCCCAGGCCCCACAAGCACGCCGCCATCCAAAGCCATGTGCCCTGGAACACCCGCCGAGCCGAGCCCCACAACCACACGGAGCTGAACCTGCCGTCGGCACGAAGCTCTGCCTCGACGGTGAGCACGCCACCTCGGGCGTTCACGGTTCGCGAGGAGGCACCTTGGTCGCCGGATTTGACCATGTCGCACAAGGCAGAAGCCACCACCCCGGTGCCGCACGACAACGTCTCGCCTTCCACCCCGCGCTCAAAGGTGCGGATCTGCAAGGCGCCATCCTCACCAGGTGCCACAACATTGACGTTGCACCCCTCGGGGGCGTGGTCAGCGTGGTGGCGCACAGGCGAGGCCACGCCCTCCAAATCCAAGTCAACAAGCGCTTCAGGGTTGTCCAACCACATCACGTGGTGCGGCGACCCGGTGTCCAAAAACGCCGAGGTCGATGCAGCCTGGCCCGCGATGCCGAATCTCGGGGTGCCGTCCACCAGGAGGGAAATGCCTGGCGTGCCGTTGACGCGCACGAGGCCATGGTGCACCCCATCAACGGCCTTGATGGTCACCGACACATCGTGCGCGGAAATCAGGCCTGCGCCGTGGGCCCAAGCCAAGGCCGCACGGGTTCCGTTGCCGCAAAACGAGCGGCTGCCATCGGGGTTGCGGAAATCGACGACCAGAAGTCCCTCGTCATTTACGGAAACCACGACCACGCCATCGGAGCCGACGCCGAGACGGCGGTCGCAGAGACGCTGGATTTCGTCTGGGGTCCACGAGGAAGGCAATTCGCCGGCCTGACGGCCGTCCACCAGGACAAAATCGTTGCCCGTGCCCTCCCACTTCTCGAACTGCAGACCCATGAAGCGAAGGTAGGGTGCCCCTATCTTTGACACATGCCCCAACCTGCGCAATCCACCGCATCCACAGGGCTGCTCGAGGCTTACACCTTGGCCCGCACCGCGCGTGCCATGTCCGACCTTTACGAAGAGCACGCTCGGCTGACCGCCAAATACGTCCACGCATGCTCGCGTGGTCACGAGGTCATTCAAATCGCAGCCGGACTGAAGCTCTTGCCGCAAGACTACGTGAGCTGCTACTACCGAGACGACAGCCTGTTGCTGGCCATGGGCGTGACCCCAAAGGAGCTGATGCTGCAGCTTTTTGCGAAGAAGGACGACCCGTTTTCAGGAGGACGGACCTATTACAGCCACCCTAGCCTGAATCGCCCGGACCAGCCCAAAATCCCGCACCAAAGCTCTGCCACAGGCATGCAAGCCATCCCTGCGGCGGGCGCAGCCATGGGGCTGAAGTACTTGACCGAGATGGGACTCCACTCCCAAGCCGTGAAGGACGGCCGTCAAGCCGGCGTGGAAGTTGTGGACGAGGCGCCGGGCGTGGCGCTTTGCAGCATCGGCGACGCGGCGATGACCGAGGGCGAGGTGGCCGAGGCCTTCCACATGACGGCGCTGAAGCAATTGCCCATGGTTTGGCTTGTGCAGGACAACGAATGGGACATCAGCGCGCACAGCTCTGAAGTCCGCTTCGGCGACGCCACCACCTTCGCAAAGGCCTTTCCAGGCATCGAGGTGTTGTCGGTCGACGGCACAGACTGGGACGCCTGCCAGCAGGCCATGTCCCACGCCATCGACACGGCCCGCAGGGAACAACGCCCCTTCATGGTGCACGCCAGCGTGCCCCTTCTGGGCCACCACACCAGCGGCGTGCGCCGTGAATTCTACCGGGACGACTTGGAAGAAGCCGCCCAACGGGACCCCTTGCCGCGCTTGCACACCGCGCTGTTGGACAGTGGTTTGGCCCAAGAAGAAATCGACGTACTTCACGCCGAAATCGACGGCGCGGTGCAAGAGGCTTTTGACGCAGCCCGTGCAGCCGAGGACCCCTCGGTGGACGACTTGTTGCCCCACCGGTTTGCCCCCACTTCAGTCAAGGAAGAACGTGGCGATCGGCACGCGACAGATGGCGAGTTGACACTGATGGTCGATTGCGCCTTGCACGCCATGCAGGAAATCATGGAGGACCATCCGGAGGCCCTGCTCTACGGACAGGACGTGGGCGCACGTCTCGGCGGGGTGTTCCGCGAGGCCGCAACGTTGGGCCAAAAGTTTGGCGACCACCGCGTCTTCAACACCCCTATCCAAGAGGCGTTCATCATTGGTTCCACCGCAGGCATGAGTGCCACAGGGTGCCGTCCGATCGTGGAAGTCCAATTTGCAGACTACCTCTGGCCTGGGCTGAACCAACTCTTCACCGAACTCAGCCGAAGTTATCTTTTGAGCAACGGTCAATGGCCCATCCACAGTCTGATTCGCGTGCCCATTGGGGCTTACGGCAGCGGAGGCCCGTACCACAGCTCGAGCATCGAATCCGTGCTCGCCAACATCCGCGGCGTCAAGGTGGCCTACCCTTCCAACGGCGCCGACCTCAAGGGCCTCCTCAAAGCGGCGTACGAGGACCCCAACCCCGTGGTCATGTTGGAGCACAAAGGGCTGTATTGGTCCAAAATCCCCGGCACCGAGTCGGCCAAGGTGATTGAGCCCGACCGCGAATACCGCGTGCCGCTGGGCAAAGCTCGCACGGTTCAGGGCATCGACCTTGAATTGGCCGGCGAAGACAGCACAGCCACCGTGGTCACCTACGGCCGAGGCGTTCATTGGGCCATGGAGGCCGCCCAAGCGTTTCCGGGCCGCATTGAAGTCCTTGACCTGCGCACCATCCAACCCGTGGACCACCCCGCCATTGAGGCGAGTGTCGCCAACACCAACCGATGCCTTGTGCTGACGGAGGAACCCGTGGCGCACAGCTTTGCACAAGCCTTGGCCGGGCACATCGCCACCCGATGCTTCCGCGACTTGGACGTGGCGCCCGCCGTGGTGGGAAGCTTAGATCTGCCTGCCATCCCCCTGAACGAACACCTCGAAGCAGCTGTGTTGCCGAGCGCCCCCAAAGTGGAAGCCGCCCTGGCATCGTTGTTGCGCACATGAAGCCATGAGCCGACGTTCCCTGCACGTGATTCTGGGCCTTGCCCTGATTTCAACCCTCGCACTGGAGATGCACGGCCAAGCGGGCATCTGGGTCTTTGATGGTTGGCCCCACGAGAAGAATGGCTATTTCGCAGGACAAACCGAAGTGGTGGTCGACGGAGCCAGGATGCGCATCACCGAATGGCCCGAAGACGAAGAGGACCTGTCGCGGACCCTGGTGACCTACCACCTGGGCACCAGCGTGGTGAAGGTCTTTCCTTGGAATGGCGAGCGCGTGGCCTTGGTGTTTGAAGCCGACGCCCCCATGCCTGCTCCCCAAACAAACGAGGCCGGACAGCTCTTGCCGCCCGAACCCTTCCCTGCTCCAGGTCAGGAGGGCGAGTTGCCATGTGGCGACGGGTGCGTCTATCACGTTCGGAACGCGTCATTCACAGCACTTGATCCGGCGATCCTGGCTCCTGGTGGCGCGATGGCCGACGCCTTCGTTCCAGACCCCAAGCTGGAGTTGCTGACCCAACAAGAATTCATGGACAGGCACAATTTGACGCCTGGCCAATTGGAATTGTGGGGCGTCGCCAATCGTCCCTGAAACCCCTTTCATGCACCCCGATGGTCGCCCTGGCGTCGTTGGCGGCCATGGTCTGAACCTGTTTTCGAATTTTTTGTTCCATGGTCAGCGCTCCCATGGGAACACCAACGTACATCACTGTCAAGCACGTGCACCGGCTCAGCCCCAAAGCTGTGCGTGTCACCCTCGACCCCGGGGAAAACCTCGACGATTGGCGTAACATTCCTGGGGGGTTCATCACGTTTTGTCTGCCTTGTGGCAACCCTGTATTGACGAGGTCTTATTCGTTGGTTCAAGGACCCGAGTCCACTTACCCTGAAGTCATCGTAAAAGAAACGGGAAGCACCCGTGGCAGTGCCTTCGTGAATCGCAAGTTCGAGGCCGGCTTGAAATTGATGGCGTACCCGCCGCAAGGACGTTTGTTGCCGACGTCCTGGACATTGACCCCCACCCACTTTGTGCTGTTTGCCGCTGGTGTGGGCATCACCCCGCTGTACCACGTCATGCAACACCTATTGACCGGGCCGGTCGACCACGAGTTCACGTTGTTTTACGGAAACTCAGGATACCATGACATCTTGTTGCGCGAGGAGCTGGAAGAGTTCAGTCGAGATCCACGTGTGAACGTCGTTCACATCCTAAGCGACGGCAGCCTGGAAGACGACTTGCACAACGGCCGCATCAACGCCAGCAAGACCATGCTGCTGATGCAAACTGTGGACACAGCACTGCCCAAAAAGGTGTTGTTGTCAGGCCCCAAGTCCATGAAGACTGAAGTCCGACGTGGCTTGGATCTGGGTCGTGTGCCTGAGGCGGACATCCGAGCGGAAGATTTTCACCACCCCCCTCACCTCGAAGTGTCCGTGGTACCCACCTGCGAAGTGACCGCGGAATACAAAGGCAAAACTGTGTCGTTCACCTATGAGCCTGGCGAAGAAACTTTGATGGACGCCGTGATTCAACACGGCCTGGACGCCCCACAATCTTGCCGAGGAGGCGTGTGCGGAAGCTGCCGCGCCGTCGTGCTGAAAGGAGAGGTGTCGGAAGAACACAACTACGCGCTCACCGCGGAAGAGCGGGCCCAAGGCATGGTATTGTGTTGCCAGTCACGGCCTGCAGGAAACCAGATCTCCTTGTCCTTCAAGGAAGGCCAATGAACTTGTGCGTCTGCAAGGACAGACGCCAACCGGGTGCGCGTTGGATGCGCTGAATGACCCGGTCCACCACCTTGTCTCGACGGTCCCACTCTGGCTGCAAGAACTTGAGGGCACCAGGGGCCAATTGGGCAGCATGCTCTTCTGCCCAAGTCAAGTCGTGGTCGTTGACCACCACCACCTTCAATTCGTCGGCTTCGAGATACCACTCCGGGCGGCACGCCTTGAACTTTTTGGGGCTGAGCGTCACCCAATCCCAGGTTCCCGACATGGGATGGGCCCCACTGGTCTCCAAATGAACTTTCAAACCGGCTTCGGACAACCCCGCCGTTAGCGCGTCCAGGTTGTGCATGCAGGGCTCCCCGCCCGTCACCACCACCATAGGCAGTCCGGACTCGACCGCTTCTTTCACCAAGATGCTCACGGTCACTTGGGGGTGGGCCTCCACAGGCCAGCTCTCTTTCACGTCGCACCAAGAACATCCCACGTCGCACCCGCCCAAACGGATGAACCACGCCGGGTGGCCTGTCCACGCCCCTTCCCCTTGCAGGGTTGGAAAGCGTTCCATCACGGGATATGTGGAGGCGGTGCTCATGCAAGCTTGGCGTCCAAATCAAACGCCGAGGCGCCGACGATCTGGGCGGTCACGAAATCTCCAATCCGGAGGTGGCCGTCGTGGGCGGTGCGCACCTCGTTGTCCACGTCAGGGCTGTCGTACTGGGTGCGGCCCACCCAAAGTCCGTCCTCAAAGCGGTCGACGAGCACGCGCTCCGTGCTGCCAATCCGCGCAACGTTCAATTCCTCGCTGATGCCGGCCTGGATGTCCATGATCCGCTCCACCCGGGCACGCTTAACCTCCTCGGGCACGTCGTCAGTCATGGTGTACGCATGGGTGTTCTCCTCGTGGCTGTATGTGAAGCACCCCAAACGGTCGAACCGCATGCGCTCCACCCACCCCTGAAGGTGCTCGAAGTGGGCCTCTGTTTCTCCCGGGAAACCACAAATGAGCGTGGTACGGATGGCGATGTCTGGCACGCGCTGACGGATGGCGTCGATGAGTGCATCTGTCTTGGCCTCGGTGATTCCCCGACGCATGGCCTTGAGCATGGCGTCAGTGCCGTGCTGCAGCGGCATGTCCAAGTAATTGCACACGTTGCTCCGCTCCGCCATGACGTCCAAGACGTCCATCGGAAACCCACTTGGGAAGGCGTAGTGCAGGCGGATCCATTCAATGCCCTCCACGTCGCTCAACCGACGCACGAGCTCGGCAAGTTTGCGCTCGCGGTACAAGTCCAGCCCGTAGTACGTGAGGTCCTGGGCAATGAGGATGATCTCCGACACCCCTTGTTTGGCGAGGCTCTTGGCCTCCTTCACCAAATCCTCCATCGGCGTCGAGCGGTGCTTGCCGCGCATCAACGGGATGGCACAAAAGGCGCAGGGACGGTCGCAACCCTCCGCAATTTTGAGGTAGGCGTAGTGCGCGGGCGTCGTAAGCAAACGCTCCCCCACCAACTCTTTCTTGTAATCGGCGCGCAAGGTTTTCAGCAACCTCGGAAGCTCCCGGGTGCCAAACCAAGCATCCACCTCTGGGATGCCCTCGGCCAATTCGTCCTTGTAACGCTCGGACAAGCAGCCCGTCACGTACACCCGCTCGACCTGGCCTTCTTCTTTCGCCTGGGCCCAACGGCAGATTGTGTCGATGCTCTCCTGTTTGGCCGCCTCGATGAAGCCGCAGGTGTTCACCACGACAATGCCAGCATCGTCCTTCTTGGACTCGTGCTCGACTTCGTAGTCGTTGGCGCGCAACTGGGCCATCATGACCTCGCTGTCGAAGATGTTCTTCGCACAGCCCAAAGTCACCACATTCACCTTGCGGGGTTTGAAGGATCGTGCTCTCATGCGCTGGGGTCTATAGATTGAGGCAACAAGCTGTCGACAAATTCCATGGGATGGAACTCCTGCAGGTCCTCCATCTTCTCCCCCACACCCACGAACCGCACCGGCACTTGCAACTGGTCTGAAATCGCCAGCACCACTCCGCCTTTGGCCGTGCCGTCCAGCTTCGTCAGCACCAATCCTGTGACGTCGGTGACTTCTGTGAACCGCTTGGCCTGCTCCAAGGCGTTTTGGCCCGTGGACCCATCCAGCACCAACCACACTTCGTGCGGGGCGGCGGGCACCACTTTGGACATCACGCGCTTGATCTTGCCAAGCTCGTTCATCAAGTTGACTTTGTTGTGAAGGCGCCCTGCGGTGTCAATGAAGACCAAATCCGCGTTCCGAGCCACCGCAGCCTGCAACGTGTCGAAGGCCACCGCCGCCGGGTCGGAGCCCATGCCTTGGGCCACAACCTCCACGCCGACGCGCTCTCCCCAAACCTTCAATTGGTCGACCGCCGCCGCACGGAACGTATCGGCCGCGCCCAACATGACGCTAAGTCCCTCGGACTTGTACCGGTGCGCCAACTTGGCGATTGACGTGGTCTTCCCCACGCCGTTCACACCAACGATCATAACCACGTGCGGATGGCTGCCGCCGCTCGGGACTCGGTACGCCGTCGAATCGGCCCACGTGCGGTCGTCGTCCTTGGTGATCAACCCCAACACCTCTTCGCGGAGCATGGTCATCAACTCGCCTTGGTCCACGTACGCCTCCCAGGTGGCTCGTTTGCGCAACCGATCAAGAATGGCTTCTGTGGTGTCCACCCCGACGTCCGACAAGATCAACGCTTCCTCCAAGTCGTCCAGAAGGTCGTCGTCAATGCGACGGCGCCCAGTGAACACCCTGGAAATGCGCTCCATGACGCCCTGCTTGGACTTGGCCAAACCTTGGTCGAGCGACTCCTTCTTCTCTTGGCCAAACAGCCTCTTGAAAAATCCCATCAGGCGTTGCGTGTGGGGTGATACAAAAAATGGGCCGGATTCACGAGGAAACCAGCCCATCCATATTCGTTGTTGTGGAAGCGATTTCCTCAGTTCTTGGCGAACCAAGCTTTCACTTCATCGTTGTGCACCACCTCTTCTTTGAAAGCGTACGCACCTGTCTTTTCGCTGCGCACCATCTTGATCACCTTCGTGTGCTGACGACCACCTCCGGTCTGCAACGATGCCACTGTCTTCTTAGCCATACTTTTTGAATTTCAGAGGTTTAAGTCAAATTACTTGATCTCCTTGTGCACCGTATAGCGGCGAAGTACCGGGTTGAACTTTTTGATCTCCATGCGGTCTGGAGTGTTCTTGCGGTTCTTCGTGGTGACGTAACGCGACGTCCCTGGCTTGCCAGACTCTTTGTGCTCTGTGCATTCCAAAATAACCTGAACTCGGTTGCCTTTCTTCGCCATGGTCTCAAGAATTGGAGGGCAAAGATAGCGAATTCTCTTGATTGCAGCAACGCCCTTTTGCACACGCCTGCGTGAAGAAGCAAAAACGGGTCACAATGCCATTGCGAATGCAGCGTTTAGCTTCGTGACACATGGCGAAGAACATCCTCCTTCACGACAAAGATGACTCCTCTTCGGACGGAGGCAAAAAAGCCAAGCGCACCAGCCGTGCAAAAAAGGGCGCCAAGCGAGGCAACAAGGCGGCCAAATCCTGGTTCACCCTCCCCACATTTCAAGCCGTGGAGAACGTCAAAGCCTTCTGGGCCGACGAACGGACCCGCACCATTTCTGGGTTGTTTGCCCTGACAACCGCGCTCATCTTCACCTTGTCCATCTTCTCTGCCTTCGGTTCGGGGGACCAAGACATCCGCCTCATCCAACTAGGCGCCGAAGCCGACCCCTTGGAGGCGTTCCACAACATCGTGGGCGGACTCGGGGCGTACATCGGATATTTCTTCGCCCGTCAAGGCTTGGGCCTTGGGGCGTTGGCCATCCCATTCTTGCTGACCCTGTTGGGCGTCAAGTGGCTGACCGACAAGGACCTGCTCCCCTTGGGCAAGTCGTTCCGGTTGGCGTTGGCCCTGGCGTTGATTCTCCCGTGCCAACTCGCCCTGATCACCCCTTCCGTGTCGGTGGATGGAGAGCCTCAATTCAGCTGGCTGAACGACCACATCGTGGGTGCGGCGGGCATTTGGAGCATGCAGTGGCTGCGTCATGTCCTGAAAGCGTTTGCCCCTGTGTTGCTGTTTGTTGCCCTTCTGAGCATGTGGGCCTACAACCACTTCGAATCGTTCGCCAAAGCCCGAGGGCGGTTGGCGAGCTGGATGCGCGCGCCCAAAGACACCATGCGAGCTGAAGATGAGGCGGATGCGGCTGCGGTGAAGGAAGACGCCGCTTTGCGCGAGGACCACGCTCCCGAAGACCCTGCGTCCGAGCGTCCCATGTCGGCCACAAACATCTTGCTGGCGAAAGACAAAGCGAAGCAGGTGGTGGACGACGGCGAGGATGTGGCGTTTGAGGTGACCTTGCCGCCAGAATCCGAGCCGCAACCCGAGCCTGAGCCGCTACTCGAGGAGGTTGCCCCTGTCGTGGATGCCGACAAGGACGAGAACGTCGAGGACCAAGTGGCGTTTGAAGTGAAGGAAGCCCAAGACGAGGAAGTGTTGACCAAAGCACAGCTGGACGACCTGACCCAGGAGTTTGGGCCGTTTGACCCGACGATGGATTTGCCCAAGTTCCAGCTGCCCAACATCGACAAGTTGGCGGATCACGGCGACGGAAAACACCGCGTCACGTCGGAAGAGCTCGATGTCAACAAGGACAACATCATCCGAACGCTGCAGAATTTCAAGATTGAAGTCGACCGGATTTCGGCGGAAGTCGGGCCGACCGTGACGTTGTACGAGATCGTGCCTGCGCCTGGGGTGCGCATCAGCAAGATCAAAAACCTCGAGGACGACATCGCCTTGAGTCTGGCGGCTTTGGGCATTCGCATCATCGCTCCCATCCCAGGCAAAGGCACCATTGGCATCGAGGTCCCCAACTCCAACCCGGACGTCGTCAGCATGCGCACGCTCATCGCCAGCGAGAAATTCCAGAACAGCGACGCCGAGCTGCCCATCGCCTTGGGCAAGACCATCAGCAACGAGACGTACGTCTTCGACATGGCCAAAATGCCACACCTGCTCATGGCCGGCGCCACGGGCCAGGGAAAGTCCGTCGGCTTGAACGCCATGTTGGTGAGCATGCTGTACCGCCGGCATCCGTCGACGTTGAAGTTTGTCCTGGTGGACCCCAAAAAGGTGGAACTCACCCTGTACAACAAGATTGTGCGTCATTACCTGGCGCAGTTGCCGGACAGCGAAGACCCCATCATCACGGACACGAGCAAAGTGGTGTCCACGCTCAACAGCTTGTGCGTGGAAATGGACCAGCGGTACGAGCTACTCAAGGCGGCGCATTGTCGGAACATCAAGGAGTACAACGCCAAGTTTACCAAGCGCAAGATCATTCCGGGATTGGCGGAAGGGCACCCCGACAACGGCAAGGACATCCACCGCCTCGGGCACCACTACATGCCGTACATCGTGCTCGTGGTGGACGAGTTTGCGGATTTGATCATGACCGCGGGCAAGGAAGTGGAGACGCCCATCGCGCGTTTGGCGCAACTCGCGCGTGCAATTGGCATCCACCTCATCATCGCCACGCAGCGGCCGTCAGTGAACATCATCACCGGCACCATCAAAGCGAACTTCCCTGCCCGTGTGGCGTTCCGGGTGACGTCGAAAATCGACTCCCGCACCATTCTCGACGCCGGGGGCGCCGACCAATTGATCGGTCGTGGCGACCTGCTGATGAGTACGGGCAACGACTTGATTCGTTTGCAATGCGGTTTTGTGGACACCCCTGAAGTGGAGAAGATTTGCGAATTCGTGGGCTCGCAGCAAGGCTTCGCCCAATCCTACGAATTGCCACCACCGCCAGCGGAAGCCAGCGAATCAAGCGGCGGCATCGACCAGGAGGACCGAGACCCCATGTTTGAAGACGCCGCCCGCGTGTTGGTGATGCACCAACAGGGATCCACATCCCTCTTGCAACGAAAGCTGAAGCTCGGATACAACCGCGCAGGCCGCTTGATCGACCAATTGGAGGCGGCCGGCATCATCGGGCCGTTTGAGGGAAGCAAGGCCCGGAAAGTGTTGGTGCCCGACGAAGCAAGTTTGGAACAGTTGTTGCAATCCAGCTCCACCACAACCGAGTAAGTTTGCACCATGCGGAAGATTCTCTCCATGTTCGGCGCACTTTGCGTCATGGCCCTGGCCCCTGCCCTTGGCCAAGATCCAGACCTCCTGTTGGGCGATTTGAGCGCAAAGGCCAAAACCTACACCGCTTACGAAATCTCGTACACCAGCACTCTGGTGGACCTGAAGAACGACTTCGAGCTCACGCAAGAAGGGTCCGTCCAGATTGAAGGCGATCGCTTCCACTTGGATTTGGGCGACTACGTCATCTACTGCGACGGGGAGTCCGTGTGGACGTTCGAGCCCGAGATGAACGAGTGCTACCTGGACGACATGGAGACCATGCGCGAGGAAGGCATGGACCCTTCTCAGTTGTTCACCGTGTGGGAAGAGGATTTCCGCCGCGAGTGGATGGGCCGCGCCCAGATTGGGGACAAAGACTGCGCGCATGTCAACCTGTACGCGGGCGAGGACAAGCCCTACCACACCCTTCAATTGTTCATCGACGACACAGCCCTTGAAATCGTGCGCATCGTCATGAAAGGACGCGAAGGAAGCGACGTGACGTACACCGTGACGTCCTTCTCCCCTTCGTTGGAAGTCAAGCCAGGGATGTTCACCTTCCCTGCAGAGAAGCACCCCGGCGTCGACCTCATTGACAACCGCATTTGATCCAAGGACAAGCGCCGCTCAGTCCTCGGGCTTTTTGCGCTCCTTCGCCCCAGGCCATGGGATGGGCGTCCCATCAGGCTCGTAAGCCTGGGGAAACAGGTGACGGTACTCCACGGGCACAGGGATGACGTCCTCGATTTCTGGATCGATGAACAACCTTGGCTGGAACGAAGGAAGCTCAGGCATGGTGTCCAACGGGCACCAACCGAGTTGAGCAAACCGCCGCAGCTCCCAACTCTCATTGAACCAAGCCCCTTGTTCTTGGCGCTGGTTCCACATCAGCCCCCCCATCATGGAGGTCACAAACCAAGCGGCGTTGGGGGCATGCCTTACGCCGGCGTCCAAGACAGCGTCGTGGGCCAAGGTGGCGTACTTGTCTGGATCCGTGCCCGCGACGTCCCTAAACTTTTGCAAGGCGTCGAAACGGGTGGAGTCCGTCCACTGGATTTGGGCTGAGAGAGGCAACGTCAACCGCCAGCGCTCCATCAAATCCCCTTCCACAAAAGGCATGTCCGCAACTTCCGGATGGGCATAGACCACAAAGTCGGAGCTGTCGTTCATCTGCAATTCGGTCTGCAGCGCCGCCCACATCGAGCGTGAAGAACGGCCGGCCACGCCCACGACCACGTTCCGTTCGTACGGGGTGAGGTGCTCGGCCAAGCGGCCGACAGACCGTCGGCTGCCCTGAACCGTATCCAACAGCGCATGACGAAGCGAGTCCCCTTCGCTGAGCCACTTGGCGCGCTGCTGCGCGTTGAACACCTGCTCAAACGCCGTTTCGAGCAGCGCGTCGTTGCCTTGGGTGACCACCAGTACCACACGGTCGGTGTCGTGCTTGGCCGACACCCAATGGGCCAACCGCTCCACCCCTGCCAATTCCAAGGGCACGACAGATCGAACGCCAGGTCCACGCTCCACGTAACGCTCAGGCTGTTCGGTCAGAAGGATGTGCTGCTTGCCGAGGCGGTCAATTTTAGGTGCAACGACCCCGACGTTCTCCCGCATCAACGGCCCCACAACCACGTGGGCCCGGCCCAGATGGGCCTGTCCGTACTGGGGACGTCCAAGCGAGTCTGGGCTCTCGTCCAAGACCTGGACTTCCACGGGCACGCCAGCTTCTCCCAGTTGAGATACGGCTGCTTCCACCCCGTGCAAGCACGACATCGCAATTTCCCGGAGGCGAACGGTTTTCCGAGGAAGCATGCCTCCCTCGAGGGTGTCCACCTGCAGCCCAAAGGGCAGAAGCACGGCCAACCTCAACGTGTCCACCGGCACAGAATCCATCTGGGCATCTGCCGACGGCACAAGAAGGCAAGCCGCAAGCAGGCAGAGCGCTCGTGCACGGAAGATGTGGAGGATCATTCCCATTCGATGGTGGCCGGTGGCTTCGAGCTAATGTCGTACACAACCCGGTTCACGCCACGCACCTTGTTGATGATGTCGTTGCTGACCTTGGCCAAGAAATCATAAGGCAAGTGGCACCAGTCGGCCGTCATGCCGTCGGTGCTGCTCACGGCACGCAAGGCCACCGCGTTCTCGTACGTCCGCTCGTCCCCCATCACGCCCACACTTTGCACAGGCAACAAGATGGCCCCCGCCTGCCACACGTCGTCGTAGAGGCCGGCGTCGCGCAAGCCTTGGATCCAGATGTGGTCCACGTCCTGCAACACACGCACCTTTTCGGCGGTGATGTCGCCCAGGATGCGAATGGCAAGCCCTGGACCTGGGAACGGATGACGTCCCAGGATGCGCTCTTTGATGTTCATGGCACGTCCCACGCGCCTCACCTCGTCCTTGAACAACAATCGCAGGGGCTCCACCACCTCGAGGGTCATGTAGTCGGGCAGTCCGCCCACGTTGTGGTGGCTTTTGATGGTGGCCGAGGGGCCGCCTGTCGCGCTGACCGACTCGATCACATCGGGGTAAATGGTGCCCTGTCCCAGCCAGCGGGCACCTTCCACCCCTTTGGACGCTTCGTCGAACACCTCGACAAAGACACGTCCAATGGCCTTGCGCTTGATCTCAGGATCGGACTCTCCGGCCAGGGCTTCAAGAAACTGGTCTCCCGCACGCACGCCGCGCACGATCAGACCCATGTCCTTGTAGTCTTCAAGCACCTGCTCGAATTCATTCTTCCGGAGCAGGCCGTTGTCGACGAAGATGCAGTGCAGCCTGTCCCCAATGGCACGTTTCAACAGCTCGGCCGCCACGGTGGAATCCACCCCGCCGCTCAGGCCCAAGATGACGCGGTCGTCTGCGCCGATTTTGGCCTGAAGGTCGTTGACGGTGGACTCCACAAAATTGTCGGGGGTCCAGGAACCGGTGCATCCGCAAATGCCCGTCACGAAATTCTTCAGCAACATGGGTCCCTCCGTGCTGTGCCAAACTTCGGGGTGGAACTGAATGCCCCACACCTGCTTGCCCTCGGCACGGAAGCCCGCGAAGTACACGTCGTCGGTGCTGCAAATGGTGTTGTACCCAGGGCCCAACTCGAGGATGGTGTCGCCATGACTCATCCAAACCTGGCTGTTGGACGTCATGCCTGCCAGCAGCGGGTCGTCCGAATTCACAGTGGCGAGGTTGGCGCGGCCGTATTCCCGAGAATCACTCGCCTCCACCTTGCCGCCGCTGAGCGTGGCCAAATATTGGGCGCCATAGCACACCCCGAGCAACGGAACTTGATCCAAAATGGCCGACAAATCGGGCTGAGGGGCGTTCTCGTCTCTGACGCTGTGTGGGCTTCCAGACAACACCACCCCGAGGCAACCTTCCGGCAGCTCCTTGAATGCGCTCCACGGGATGATCTCTGAATATACGTTCAACTCACGCACGCGTCGCGCGATCAACTGGGTGTACTGAGACCCAAAGTCGAGAATCAAAATGCGTTGCTGCATGGCGGCAAAGGTACCTTGGCCCTGGGTGTGACGGCGCCCGTCTCGCACTCTACTTTTGCACTGAAATCCAACGTTTCAAACATGTCTCAAGCCACCCTGTTTCCCAACCTAGAAAGCCGACGTGTTGTTCTGGCCAGCCAGAGCCCGAGGCGCCGTGAACTCATGACCATGATGGGGCTGGATGTGGAGTGCATGGCCCGGGACTTGGACGAGTCGTGGCCTGCCGAGCTTGAGGGACCCCGCGTGGCGGAATTTGTGGCGCGGAAAAAAGCGGAGGGATACAAGGACGTCCTCCGAGACGACGACGTCCTGATCACCGGAGACACTGTGGTGGTCTTGCACGGCAAAGTGCTTGAGAAGCCGGTGGACGAAGCCCACGCCAAGGACATGTTGGGTCGGCTGAGTGGCCAAACCCACATTGTGGCCTCTGCCGTGGCCGTGACCACGTTGGCAGATGGAATCCAAAGCGTGCTTGACACATGCGACGTCACCTTCAACCCGCTGTCGACTGAATTCATCGACTTGTACGTCGGGGGTGGCACCTGCATGGACAAGGCCGGCGCCTACGGCGTTCAAGACTTGGCGGGACTCGTGGGCGTGCATTCACTCTCAGGTTCATTCTACACCGTCATGGGCATGCCCACCCACAGACTGGCGGGGTTGCTCGCTGCGGTTTAAGCGAAACACTTTTTTCGCAAGGCCACGACGCACGGAAATGCCCTGTTTCCGGTGCAAAGGGACTGATATTGAGCACGAAGAACAAGTTCGGTGCAAACAAAAGTGAAATTTTGGTGAACAAACCCTTGAGACGGTGGTTTTAGGTGTGTTCACAGGACGCATTTCTATGTACTTACCAAAATCAAAGCAATGATTTCTACAATTCTCACGTCGGTTCAGGCAATGGCCTCGGACGACTACGTCGGCTTTACGTTCTTCGTGGGCTGCATGGCCATGATGGCCGCGTCGGCGTTTTTCTTCCTCTCCATGAGCTCTGTCGAGGGCAAGTGGAAGACCTCTCTCTTGGTGAGCGGCTTGATCACATTCATCGCCGCAGTTCACTACTTCTACATGCGCGACTACTGGGCAGTTGTCGGTGAAAGCCCCACGTTCTTCCGTTACGTGGACTGGACCTTGACTGTGCCTCTGATGTGCGTGGAATTCTACCTCATTTTGAAGGCTGCTGGTGCCAAAACAGACCTCTTGTGGAAGCTCATTTTCGCTTCTGTGGTCATGTTGGTCACAGGTTACTTCGGCGAGGCGGTGTACATGGACGGTTCTGGTCCAGCCATCTGGGGCTTGATCTCAGGTTTGGCCTACTTCTACATCGTGTACCTCATCTACGCAGGTGAAGCCAAGCAACTCGCAAACGCTTCCACGCCAGCTGTGCAGAAGGCACACAACATCCTGTGCAAGTTCGTGTTGATCGGCTGGGGCATCTACCCACTCGGATACATGATCGGCACTTCAGGCTGGTACGATTTTGTGGATGCCCTTCCATTGAACATGGACGTGGTTTACAACATCGGTGACGCCATCAACAAAATCGGTTTCGGTTTGGTGATCTACTCTCTCGCTGTCAGCGACAAGTAATCACCTGTACCCTTTCCACTGAAATCGTGACCTGTGAAGGGCCGGGAACCTCGAGTTTCCGGCCCTTTCTTTCTCTCACCCCTTCGACATGAACCACGCACTGACATGGATGGGCCACCGCTGGTTTGGGCCCACTGCCGTCGCTTTGGCGACGCTGCTGGGGCCTGTGCTGGCGGACCAGACTGCCCTGACTTGGGGGCTGTGTGCCTTGCTGTTCGTCGTCGTGGGACTTCCGCATGGTGCAGTGGACCACATCACGTACCACCACGCCCTTGGTCGCAATGCCAAAACCGCGCCCTGGCGCTTCGTGGCACCCTATCTGGCTGGCTTGGGCGCTTTTGCGGTGGCCTTTGTGTGGGCGCCCGTTCTGGCGACTTGGGCATTCCTGGTGCTTGCTTCATGGCATTTTGGCCAAAGCCACGTCGAAGTGCGCACCTCCGAATGGCTGGACCGTTTGCGCGGCTTCGCCCTGGGCGCACTCATCCTGGGCACTTTGCTCGACGCACAGGCTGGCGCCGCCAGCGACGTGATGGCCACCTGGATGACTGAATCCGGCAGCGCGTGGACCCTCCGAACCATTGGAGTGGGCTTGCCCATGCTGAAGCTGCTCTGGACGGCGACGGCCTTCATCGCTTGGCAGCGCAATCCCGAAGGACGGACCATGAGCACGCGGCTGCTCCGGGAAGCTTTTTGGGTGGTGGCCATGTGGGCCTTGGCTCAATCAGGCGAACTCCTCTGGGCCTTCACAGCCTACTTCTGTTTGGGACACGCCGCCGATTCATGGCGGGGTGAATTCCTCCACCACCAGAGCTTGACTTCGCAGTTTTGGACGTATTACCGCTGGGCATGGCCATTCACGTTGGTCTCCTTGGTGGGCCTGGCCGCCGTTGCAGGTGCAGCCTTTGCAGGGTGGATTGGCTTGAACTGGGCATGGGCCGTACTGATCGCAGGCAGCGTGCCACACATGGTGCTGTTGGACCACTGGGCACCAGCCCAACTGCGCGCCGAGCGCGCCGAATGACGCTGGACCCTCAGCTCAGACGGTAAGCGACCGTCACCCCTTCTTTCAGCGATTCGTCTTCGCGAAGCATGCGTCCCACCGGACGTTTCGGACAACCCGCGTTGGCCAAGACCTCGGCCACCTCGTCTGCATGCTTGGGACACACCGACACAAGAAGGCCACCTGACGTTTGGGGGTCGCACAACAAGTCGCGCAAGTAGCCTTCCGGCACGTCCACATGCGCCCTGTAGCTGGCGAAGTTGCGCCGGGCACCGCCGGGCACCATGCCCTGGCTGTGGTAGTCAGGAACGCCGTCGAACGTTTGAACTTCCTCGCCGTTCACTTCCGCTTGGGTTCCGCTGCCCTGGCACATCTCGAGCAGGTGCCCCATCAGGCCAAACCCGGTCACGTCTGTCATGGCATGGACACCTGGGATGGCCGACAGCGTCGCACCGATGTCGTTCAAGGTTTGCATGCTGCGCACGGCCGCGTCGAGGTGGTCGCTCTGCACTTTGCCTCGCTTTTGGGCTGTAGTGATCATGCCCACCCCCAACGGCTTGGTCAAGAACAACACGTCGCCAGGATGGGCCGCCGCATTCTTCTGAAGGTGATCAACCGACACGCGCCCCGTCACCGCCAACCCGAAAATCGGTTCTGGACAGTCGATGCTGTGTCCCCCTGCCAAGGGAATGCCGGCCTCCTCGCAGATGCTTCGCCCGCCTTCCAAGACCTGGCCTGCCACCGTTTCATCGAGCTTGTCGATGGGCCATCCAAAGATGGCGATGGCCACGAGGGGTGTGCCGCCCATGGCGTAAATGTCGCTGATGGCGTTCGCCGCGGCGATGCGCCCAAACGTGTGCGGGTCGTCCACAATGGGCATGAAAAAGTCGGTCGTGCTCACAACTGCTGTCCCATCACCCAAGTCCACCACCGCCGCGTCGTCCTTGGTGTCGTTTCCCACCAACAGCTGCGGGTAATGAGGGCCAGTCTTCATGCCCGACAACATGTTGTGAAGCACGGCTGGGGCAATTTTACATCCGCAGCCCGCGCCATGGGAATATTGGGTCAGTTTGATGTCGTCTGAAGGTTCCATGGGTTCCATTCTGAATGTGCATGACGGCACGCATTTGCCGTGTCCGCAGGGTTGAGGCCAAACGCTTGAACGGTGAGCATGTGCTCGCGCTTGTCCAATCCATGGCGGTAAGTCTTGTCGTAGTACACCAAAGCGATTCTGGCCGCCTCGGCCAAATTTCCTGCGCGGAGGTGGGCGATCGCGGCGTCAGCGTGCTGCCGCCCGAGTTTGGTCCGAATCCGCTCAAACGCCTGCACCAACGCCTCTTCGTCCGCCTTGCCGTACATCGACAGCAAGTGGGTTATGCGATCTTCCCCGGTGCGCTCCAGCTCCAACAACGGCGCCTCGCGCAACCGCTTGTGAAAGTCCTCGGGCATCTGGACCCACCCAATGGAGCGGCTCTCGTTCTCCACCCACACAGGCCCCTCCCGTCCATGGCGGTCCAAGGCGCGCAACGCCCAGGCCAACTCGTTGGAGAATTGCTCCGTACTCGGTTGAGGATGGGCGTCCAGGTTCCCGAAGGAGGAGCCAAAATGACGGGCCAGGCCCTCCAAATCCAGCGTCTGCTCCTGTTGGGCGGTTAGCGCGTGGATCACGTCGGTCTTGGCCGTGCCGGTCATGCCCCCAAGCACCACGTAGGGTCGGGGCGCTTGAAAGGCGTCGCGAAGCACCGCTCGGCAGGCCTTGTAGCCCCCGTGACAACGCGCCGCAGGAACCTCCGCCGTGCGCAAGAGCCAATCCACGCTTCCTGAGCGCATGCCTCCTCGCCAACAATGCACCAACAGCGGCGTGCGGGTGTCCTGGTCCTCGAACAAGGCCCGCGCCCTTGCGGCCATGTCGCGCAACTTGGGGCCCACCAGCTCCAAGCCCAAGTCCACTGCCGACTGCTTGCTTTCTTGCTTGTAGGCCGTCCCCACCCGGACGCGCTCCTCGTCGGTGAACAAGGGAAACGACACCGCGCCAGGCAAGTGTCCCGCCACATATTCACCTGGGGCGCGCACGTCCAACACCACACTCCCATTCTCAGCGGCAGCCAAAAAGTCTTCAGGGGTCATGATGTGCTCAGGAATGGGCATGTATGCAAAGATGCTTCACTTGAAACCAACAAAAAACGCGCCCCGCAGGAGGCGCGCTTTCCAAACAAACCAAGAACCTTGGTCAAGGTTCTAAACCAATCTCTCTGGCGTACACAGACACTTCAGCCTGGGGGGCTGCGTTGGGTTCAGGATGCACCGCAACTTTGGTTTGTTGTGTGGCGGTCCCGCCGTAAACATCTGTGACGGTCAATTCAAACGTGTATTTGCCCGGCGTCGCCGTGAAGGACGAACGGCCAGGGATTTCCTCTCGCAATTGGACGTCGGGGCCTTCGGTTTGGACCCAGGCGAACGTCAATGAATCGTGCTCGGCGTCCTGCGAATCCACGCCGTCCAGGACAATGTCCATGTCCGACGTTTGCGCGTCGCGGTCGTGCGGCAACTCGAAATGCACGCGGCTCGCCGCATCAGCATCTTCCGCGGCTTGGGCTTCTGCCACAACAGCGGCTTCGGCGTCCATGACGGCACGTTCTGCCATGCGCTCCATTTGCTGGGCCTTCAAATACCCGATCCCCGCCACACTCAACACGAGCGCCGCGGCTGTGATTTGCTTTTCCATGTCTGGCTGATTGAGGTCAAACGGGCGGATGCGACAAGGCACGGTGGCATCATAGAGCCACCGCGCTTGTCAACTCATCGCTTACTTCTTGGTAAGGATGTTCCAGAGGATCAAAAGGGCCACGAGTCCAACGAACCCGCCGTTTCCAAGGGTCGTGATCAACGACGTCAAATTGTCGACCACAGTCATGCCTGGGAACATTTCTGCTCCGAAGACCACTTCAGTCACCACTGCAAGGGCAGCGAAACCAATCAAGAGTTGGGTGAGGCTTGAGAAGAAGCCACCCATGAATTTGAACACATTGTCCATGATGTAAGGGTTTTGAGGTTTGGACTGCAGCAAATCTGGCGTGAATCAAAACGTGTATCAGGGACACTCTTTTTTCTCATCAACACCAACTCGTTGAAAATCACTTAATTGCCCGAAAACACTGGGGATTCCCAGGTCTTGGATGACCTTTTCAACACGTTCATTTGCAGCATTTTCGTTCAAAAAGTCCGTCGACACAGAGCGACTGAAGTCTCAAAACCGTCGCTTTTCCCGAGGTGAACGCGCCTCACACGCTCGGGTGCGATATTGCAACCATGAAGATGTGCACTTGGATGGCGGCCCTGTTGTTGGGCTGCGTAGGAATGACGGTGGAGGCCCAAACGCCCGCCACAGACGTGGATATAGCTGGCGTGCTGGGCCACAACCTGGGAGACAAATTCACAAGGCACCATCAGGTCGTGGACGTCATGACCCACTTGGCGGAGGCACAGCCCCATTGGCAGCTCGAGAACTACGGTTCCACAACCGAGGGGCGGCCGCTGTTGGGGCTCGTCATGTCCTCCGAAGAGAACATGGCCAACCTGGACGCTTTGCGTGAGGCCAACCGACGCCGAGTCGCGGAAGGCGTGGATTCGGGAGACCGTGTGGTTTGGGTGTACCTGTCGTACAATGTGCACGGCAACGAGGCGGTGTGCACCGAAGCGGCCATGGCGACGGCGGAAGCGTTGGCCACGACCCACAGCCACCTGCTCGAGCGGGCGGTGGTGGTCATGGACCCATGTGTCAACCCGGACGGCCGAGACCGGTATGTGCATTTCCAAGACCAGTCCACTTCTCCTCGTCCGAACGCCGACCCGAATGCTTGGGAACACGACGAGCCGTGGCCTGGCGGTCGACCCAACCACTACCTGTTTGACATGAACCGCGACTTGGCCTGGCAAACCCAACGGGAGACCCAAGCGCGGACGGCCTTTTACCAAGCATGGATGCCCCAGGTGCATGTGGACTTTCACGAGCAAGGGGTCAACAGCCCCTATTACTTCGCTCCTGCGGCGGAGCCCTACCACAAGATTGTGTCGCCATGGCAACGAGAATGCCAAGGACACATCGGCAAGAACAACGCGATGTACTTCGACCAGCGCGGGGCGCTGTACTTCACCCGAGAGGTGTTTGACTTGCTATATCCGGCGTACGGGGACACCTGGCCCATGTTTCGAGGTGCTGTGGGCATGACCTACGAGCAAGGTGGAAGTGGACGGGCTGGACGGGCCGTGAAAACTGTGGTGGGCGACACGTTGACACTGGCCTACCGAATCCAAAACCACACCGAGAGTGGACTCTCCACGGTGGAAGCTTCTGCCGCGCACGCCGACCGCATGCTCAAGGAGTTCGCGGCGTACCACCGTCGCAATGCGCAGGAGCCTTGGGGCGACTTCGCTTCTTACGTGATTCCTCAATCCAACGATCCCGCCAAGCTCACTTGGCTGACGGACTTGATGAAGGCCAACGGCATCGCATGCCACACCGCGGCCAAGGCGACCAAAACGAGAGGATTGGATTACCGGACGATGGCCACCACCAAAGTGTCCGTGCAGCCCGGCGACCTGGTTCTTGACGCGCACCAACCCATGTCGAGCTTGCTTCAAGTGTTGATGGACCCCAATCCGGAGCTGAGCGACAGCTTGACTTACGACATCACCACTTGGGCGCTCCCCTTCGTCTACGGCCTGGAGGCATACGCCTTGCCTGCGGCCTTGACCTCGCTCGCACCTTGGTCTGCCGAGTCTGTCATGGACGCCCAACCCGCGCTTGACGTGCAAGAAACCCCGGCCTACGCCTATTTGGTGAGCTACCAGACCGATGCCGGCACGCCTGCGCTGGCCGCCATGCTGAAACACGGGTTGACCGTCCGGGTGGCCAAGCGCCCAATCGAGGTGGGCGGCAAGGTGCACCCTCGGGGCACGTTGGTCATCACACGAAGGAACAACGAGGCCCACTGGGACGGCATTGAAAACCACCTGAACGCCTGGACCCAACGTCCAGGACTTGATGTGACCCGGTTGGAAAGCGGCATGGTCGATGGCGGACCCGACTTGGGTGCGTACGACGTGCGTCCCCTCGACGCCCCGCACGTGTCTGTCGTGATGGGCGACGAGGTGTCGTCCTTGAGCTTTGGCGAGGTGTGGCACCAGTTTGAGGAGGTGTGGGAATATCCCATGACCGCGGTGCGTGGCTTGGACGGGGTGCAGTGGGAATCCACCGATGTCGTGGTGCTCCCTCGCGGCTGGTACAGCGCAGGCGACGACATGAAAAGTCAAATCGGAGACTGGGTCCGCAACGGAGGGCGCCTCATCGCACTGGACGGCGCGTGCAACCTCGGCCTCGACGAGTGGGGGCTTATGAGGTACGACGACGCAGAAGACAAGGAAACCCGGGCCGACGAGCGGGACGCCCACGACGCGGCGGACCGGTACGCCCCGTATGCTTTGTCGGAACGGAGCGGCATCCAGAGCGACATCCCTGGAGCCGTGTACGAGATCCAACTCGACCCCACCCACCCCCTGGCCTACGGCTGCGGCGACCGTTACTGGAGCATCAAAACGTCAGCGAGGCGGTACGCGCATCTGGCGGACGGGCACAACGTCGGCATCGTGGCAGGCGACGCCGACCCCATCAGCGGCTTTGCGGGCCACCGCGCCAACACTCAGTTGCGGGAGAGCCTGAGCTTCGGAGTCCACGACATGGGCCAAGGCCACGTGATTTACCTCGCCGACAACGTCCTCTTCCGGGCCTTTTGGAAAAACGGCCACAAATTCTTCGCCAACGCCGTGTTTTTCAGCGCAGCCATGTGATGGAATTGGCCAATGTGTTGCAACTTTTGGCGCACAACCCACGTAGCGATTCACCCGACATGACTGCACACCTTCGACTCCTCGCTTTGGCGCTCACCGCATGTGTGCCGTTCTTGTCCTTGGCGCAACCCGACTTGAAGCAGGTGCTGCCTGCGTTGCCCGACGGCTACGAACTCTCCGTGGACACCGTTCTTGTACATGAATCTGGAGAATTGGCAGGGTACAACACTTACCGGTTGTACGTGGAGTGCTTGCACCCCTTGGACTTCGTAGTGTCTTGCTCCGGCGACGAAAGCAATCCCCTCTTGTTGGCGTCGACTTCGTCAGAGGGATGGTACAACTCTCCACTGGCCGGAGGATGGAATGCCATGGCCATCAACGAACTTTTCTTCACGGCCTTCCCTGAAATGGAGTTCGACAGCTTCTTGACCATCGGGGCCGACAACAGCAGCTACACGTCGAGCATGCACCCGATCAGCCAGTGGGGCGCCATTGATGCGGGTCTTGAATTCGACCAAGATGGACCGGGAACCAATGTGCTGGTCAACGACGAAGTCGGAGGCGCGTGGTTCCAGCCCCCTCTTTTAACCCTGGAAGATTCACTCACCCACCCAGCTTTCGGCGGGCCAGAGCAACGTGTGTTGATTGCCCAAATCACCACCCCTGGTCGCATCTATGGCCAAGTGCAGGTTCAAATCTTGAAAGAGGGCCTCAACTCCGACGAGTTCCGCTCCGTGCTGCAAATCCCCTTTGAAGGGTGCGACGACCCCACGGCGTGCACGTTTGACCCCAATGCGACCCTGAACGACGGAAGTTGTGTCTACTCCTCCAACGGCTTCGATTGTTTCGGCAATTGCGAGGGCACTGTGGACGCGTGTGGCGTGTGTGAAGGCGACGGCACCTCCTGCCTCGGTTGCACAGATGCCACGGCGTGCAACTACGATGAGCAGGCCACATCTGGAAGCACTGACCTATGCGACTATGAATCCTGTGCAGGTTGCATGGATGTCGATGCCTGCAACTACGACCCTGGGGCTACGTTGCCAGCCGACAATTGTCAGTATGGTGGACCTTTCTTCGATTGCAATGGTTTCTGCATTGACTCAGATGGCGATGGCATATGTGACATCGATGAAATCCCCGGTTGTACCAACCCCAACGCCATCAACTACGACCCTGCTGCCACCGAGAACGACAACAGCTGCGTGTTCTTCCCATGTGGACCTGGCACGACATACGATCCGAGTACCAACATGTGCGAACTCGATGCATGGCTCGGGGAAACCGGCGACATGAGCATGTTGGACCCATGCTACGTCGACTTCGACGGCTCAGGGGTGGTGGACGTGACCGATTTGGCCCGCATCAAAGTGGTGCTCGGGGAAGATCCAGGCATGTCCGCAGATCAATGCGGTGCGGGGGTGACCTTCGACACAAGCCTGAATGGAGGCACCGGTGCGTGCGTGCCTGCCCCGCTGACGGTGGGCGAAGGCAATGGGCTGAACAACCTCAACCCACGCTTCTTCGACCTCAACCGGGACGGCGTCCTGGACCAAGTGGACTTCGACCGCTTGGAGGTCCTTCTCGGCGCGAGCTGCGCGGATTAAAGAGGCGTTTTCTGACCGTCTTCACACAAAGTGCACACCCTCGGAGTCGAACGAAGGGCCTTTCAGCTCGTCGTAAAGCCCGGCGCCTGCGACGCTGACGACAGGGATGGCGAAGAACAGCCCGATGCCGAAGGCCAGCGCGCCCAACAAGATCACGAACAGGCTTAAAAACCCAAGGCCCACCACCTTCCAAAAGTTCCCTTGGGACCACACCAAGCGCCAGCTCTCCTTCAAGGCCTCGATGGCCCCGAGTTCAGGCCGGTCTTGAAGCACATAGAACGCTTGGGACAAGCCGACCGCCGCAATCAGGCCGGGAATCAAGAGCATCACGAAGCCCACCATGCAGATGGCGGTGATGAGCAAGAACAAGATGAGGGTCTGCAGAAAGTGCTGGAAGCCGTCGAAGTAGGTTTCGAACTGCGGGGTTTCGCCCCGGTAGATCTGCACCATGGTTCGGTTGAACCCAAACGTCAGTGCCCCCGACAAAATCAGCGAGCCGAGGCCCATGCCTACGCTCCCCACCACGAAGGAGATCAGGCTGTGAAGCAAGGTCAGGGCGATGGCCACCAGCCAACGACGCTGAAGCTGTTGCCAAGCACGGGAAAGGATGTCGATGTTCGCACGAATGTCGCAAGGGTTTGCGACAAGGTAGCGAATCCACTGAGGTTAGAGTGTTTCTCCGAAGACGCTCAAGAAGATGAGCAAGTCGGAGGTGGTCACTGCCAAATCCCCGTTCAGGTCCCCCTGAAGGGCGCACGACACCCCCTCGCACGAGCCGTCATCAAAAGCGGCCTCAGGGTTGTAGTTGCACGCAAAGTCGTAGGTGCACCCTCCGACTTCCACCACGATTTGGGCTTCAGGGATGGTAAGCGAGGCGCCGGCATATTGGTCGCCGTTCGTCCCTGTGGACCCCGCCGCGGCAAGGCCGGAAGCGTACACTGTGACGTCTCCCCCGCCCATGGGTGCGGTCCAATCCACCATGAACATGTTGGCCTGGCTGGCCGCGTTGTGCTCAAAGATGTGCAAGCCCTGCACGTCTTCAAGTTGGGTGTTGGCAGAGGGGTTGCTGAAGGTGCCGGCGTTGTCGCCAGAGCCGTCCAAAACAGCCGTGGCCTGCATGCCATAACGGAGTGGCGAGCCGAAACTGTGGTTGACCGCCACTTCCAACACGTATTGTCCGCCCGGCAGGTACTCGGTCACCTCTTCCCCCGAGTTGGGGTCGAGCACCGAAATGGCCACGGACGCACCGAAGTTGCCGCCGTTGTGGCACGCGTTGCAGGTCGAGCTCGACCCAGGCGAGCCTGTGCGGTTTTGGTTTTGGGCTTGGGCCACCCCTGAACTGCTGGACGAGAGGGTGATGCTTCCAGCGATTCCAACGGCCATCAAGGCCAACGTCCAATACGTCCGAATCATGTCATTGAGGGTTAAATCACCGTGCAACGCACACTGTGACAGTTCAATGACAATGACAAACGCGGCATGCCCCTTGTTCAAAAGGAGAGGCCGCGAGTCTGCGTGTGTGTGAATCCGCGCTTAGAAATCCACCCGATAGAAGAAGATGGGCAAGAACCCCAGCTGGTATTCTTCGCGCACCGGGCTGTAATCCGGGTCGTTCACATCCCCCTCGTCCGGGGCATAGGTGAGCTTCAGGATGTTTTCCGTGCCCAGGACGTTGACCCAGTCCACGCCCAGCTCGTGCGTGGTCGAGGGACGGTTCCACGTCAGGTTGGTTTTGAGGTCAAACCGGAAGTAGTCGTCAAACTGCTGGGTGTTGCGCGTGGCGTCTTCCCAAACAAGCTCGCGTTGGACCAAGCTTTGGGCTTCGTCGACGCCCCCGTACCATCGGCCGCCTGCCATGGTGCACTTGGCCCCGGTGACGAGGCTGAGGGACGTGCCAAGCTTCCATTCCTTGCTCGCCAAGGCGTTCCATGCGTATCGGCCGTTGAAGTCGGTGTTGCGGGGGTCGCCGTCGGCGCCCGTGTACTTGGCGTCAAACACACTGCCCGTGAACAAGACGAACCAACCGTCGCGGAACGCCCGGGAGAGGGTCAGTTCGACGCCTTTGTTTTGGCCTCGGCCCTCGTTCACGAGCGTGTCGGGGAACAAGCGGGAGAACCCGCCGCCCGCGTTGATCAGCGAGTAGCTCATGTTGCGCGCACCCCAAGCGGTCGTTTCATCGGCCACGGGGATGTTGTAGAGCTCCTGCCAATACGCCTCCGCCTTCATGGTCCACAAGCTTCCCAGGCGCCGAGTCAGCCCGACCACCGTGTGCAAACTCTTGGTGAAGTCCATGTTTTGGTTGGGCATGTCCAGCGCTTGGCCTTGGCCCGGATCCACCGAAGAGGTCGAGGCGTAGAGGTACGGTGTCTGCATTTGGCTATGCAACCCCGTGCCAAACGACCAAGCCGTTCCGCCCGAGGTGACATACTGCGCACCAACGCGCGGCTCGATCCAAGACGTGGCACCGTTTCGGGTGTCGGCCATGGCATGGAGGCCCGCCGTCACGGTCCAGGGCTCACTTGGTCGCCACTTCACTTGTGCGAAGGGCTGGACAAGCAGGCTCGTCATGTCTGTATCCCAACGCCGTCCGAAGGCTCCCAGGGTCAGCGTGCTGTCCGTGCCACCCTCACCGGGCATCCACACAAATGGCTTGATGCTGTCTTGGAACGTCCAGAGCATGGCGTCGGCATTCAACCCGAACCGCAACGAGGCGGTGCCTCGCTCGACCTCCAACTTTCGATTGGCATGCGACGCCAACGAGACGCGGCGCTTGTCGAACGTGTACGCCATCAGCGGCGCCGTGTTCACGTTGGTGAACAGCGTGTCGCCGTCCTGCACGGTCAAATCGCGCGTCACAAATTCGTGGTAACTGTCCTGCCTGTCTTGGCTGAGGGCCAACGTCGTCTTCACGTAGGTCCGCTCATTGACGGGTTTGGTGTAGGTCGCCCCCACAATGCCCATGGCCGATTCGAAGTATTGGTCTCGGTCGTTGTCGCCGTAGATGTTCCGTTCAGGCCGGAGCTGCTCTGAAATCAGGATGTCCACGTTGCTGTTGCCACCCATGCCCCAAAGCGAGAACGCCCCGCCTCCGCTCGTCGGCATGTGGAGCTTGAACGACCCGTCCTGGTATTTGGGCACCGCGTCTGTGCCAATGTCGATGCCCAGCGCCGAAAAGATCACGGCCGTGGAGTATCGGTAGTTCACGAGGAGGCTCGAACGCTTCTCCCGGTTCAGCGGCCCCTCGGCAAGCACCTCGGTGCCGAGGAACCCCAGCTGTGCGCTGCCATGCCATTGGTCTTGGTTGCCGTTGCGCAACCTCAAATCAAACACCGCTGCTGTGCTGTTCCCGAATTCCGCCGGGAATGCCGCCGTGAAGAAGTCCGAATTCGCGAGGGTCTTGTTGTTCACGATCGCGACGGGACCACCTCCCGTGCCTGGAATCGCGAAGTGGTTGGGGTTGGGCAAGTCCACCCCCTCCACGCGCCACAACACGCCGCTTGGGCTGTTGCCACGCACCACGATGTCGTTGCGGCTGTCGTCCGCGCCTTGCACGCCGGCGAAGTTGCTGGCCATGCGGGCAGGGTCGCCCCGCGACCCGGCGTACCGGTCCGTTTCCTCCACCGTAAAGGCCCTGGCGCTCACCGTCGCCATCTCGTTCATCACCTCCCCTTCTTGCGTCGCGGACACTTCTGCCGCCTGAATGGCCACCACGCTCTCTTGCAAGTCGATGTCCAACACCACAGGCCGGCCGCTCGTCAGCACGATGCCTTCCAACACCCTGGGCTCGTACCCCATGAAGGACACCTTCAAGGCATGGCGCCCCAAGGGCACATCTTCCAACTTGAATCGGCCGTCCAAATCCGCGGCCGTCACCTTGTCTGGCACGGTCAACACTTGGACTGTTGCCCCCATCAACGGGTAGCGCGCCTCGGCGTCCACCACACTTCCAGAAATGGTGGCCGTTTGTCCCCACGACGTCCACGCCATGGTCCACAACAACACACCCCAAAACACCCGATTGCCGCTCTCCAGCGACCCAATTTGGTTGAGTTTCATGGGTGCAAACTAGGGAAAGGGATCCACTTCCACGCCGAAGCGCAGTGTCGAGGGGAAGCTGAATGCCTCTCCTCACGCCTTGTCAACAGGCGCCGATGGGCCTCAGGCTGCGGCTTGGAACGCCACCAGGAGCAAAGTCCCGATCACGGCAAGGGCCAACAACGTGGGCATCACAGATTGTGAGAAGTCCATGACACAATGATCGCGGAGGAATTCACATACAACACGTTGAATCGCAAGGGGTTGTTCACGATAAAATGTGAACTCACACCGCACAAAAAACCCCGCACCTCTCTCGAAGCGCGGGGTTTTGAATGTCGTTCAAGTTCCGATCAACGGCCACCGAGGAGGACGCGGCGCGTGGCTGTGCCCCAATCGCCACGCAGGGTGACGAAGTAGATGCCGTGAGGGAAGCGGCTTACGTCCAAGGTTGCATTGCCCAACAGCTGCTGGGTGTGCAAGGATTGGCCTGCAGCGTTCGTGAGGGTGAGCGCCGTCAAGCCTAAGGCCTCTCCGTTGAAGCGGATGTGCATCACGTCGTTCACCGGCGTGGGGAACAGGGCGATGCCCCATTGGGTGAACTCGTCCACACGGTCCACGATCTCGGTGCCCATGCACTCGCAGTTCTCGTCGATCATGTCGTTCTCCGTCATGTCGTTGCCGTCGTCGCACGCGTCGCCCACCACGGTGCAGCTGCCGTCGTCGTCGGTGGCCAACTCGTCGTAGTTGCACGCGTACGGGCTGGTGCAGCCAGCGACTTCCAATTCATCGCACACGCCGTCCATGTCCTCGTCGTTGAGGCAGTCGCCATCGCAGTTGTAGAAGTCCTCTGCGAAGGTGCAGCTGCCGTCGTCGTCGGTGGCCAGCTCGTTGTAATTGCACGCTGTGAGGTCGGTGCATCCAGCCACCTCCAATTCGTCGCACACGCCGTCGCCGTCGGCATCCATCAAGCACATGCCGTCGCAATCGTAATAGTCGGCGGCGTATTCGCACGACATGTCGTCCTCGGTGGCCGACGCGTCGAAGTTGCAAGCCAAGGCGTCGGTGCAACCCAAGACGGGGTCACACACACCGTCGCCGTCCGCGTCCAACAAGCAGTTGCCGTCGCAATCCAGCCCGGGATAGGCGTATTGACAAGATCCGTCGTCTTCGTTGGCTTCAGGATTGTAGTTGCAGGCCATGTCGTCCATGCAGCCTGGCACCGGGGGTTCGTTGATGGTCAGCGTGTAGCCCTCGAAGGGGAAAGGAATGGCGTTGGCCCCGAGGAACGGCACCGTCACCCAAGCGGTGGTGTAAATGGCACCGGTAAACACACCCACCGTGTCCGGCGTACCTTCCAGGGAGGCGCAATATTGGTTGCCGCCCAAGAACGCGTTGGGGTTGGGCAGGTCGCCGTTGTTGTTGGGGTACATGCTCAAGCCGATGTCCGTGGTAAGAATGGCCTCACCCATGTCGCCAATGAGCAAGATGCTGTCGAGTACCACAGAGTCCAACGGCAACTCAATCGGCGCCTCAGGGATGCCCGCTGTGGAAGCGGGGATGATCACGTGGATGACGTCCGCGTAAGGCTGGTCCACTTCGCCTTCTGCAAACGTCTCTCCAAGAAGCGGGTTGGGGCTGATGCCAAACTCCGCGCCCATGAAATCAAAATCGGCATCGCACTGTCCAAACGCAGCAGCCATGCCCAAGGCCGCAACGGCCAGGAACGAGATAATGTGTTTCATGCGCTCAAGGTAGCGCGTCAAGCACAATCAACACACCAGCCCAAACGTCCCCAACAGCAAAAGCAAGTCTTGGACGTTCACAGATGCGTCGCCATTCAAGTCTCCCGGACACGCAGAGGTTGGCGGAAAGAGCAACTCGAGGGCGTCGTCGATGCCGTCACCATCGCTGTCCGCACTCAGCGGATCGGTTCCGAACAGCTCCACCTCAGCCCCGTCCGTCAATCCGTCGCCGTCGGAATCCTGCACTGACGGATCCAGCCCCATGTCCAACTCAACCGCGTCCCAGAGCCCGTCCTGGTCACTGTCCTCGCACGCGTCCCCCACCCCGTTGCCGTTGAAGTCCGCTTGGGCGGGGTTGGTCAAATCCAAACAATTGTCCCATGCGTCAGGCACGCCATCCAGGTCGCTGTCCATGGCTTGAGATCCAATCAAGGCCAAATCCACCACGATGGGCAAGTGGTCCGAAGCCACCCAAGTGTCGGTGGCCAGCAAGCCGTGGGCGTCGAGGCGCTCACCGGACATGTCTTGGGTTTGAAGTCCGTAAGAACGCAAGACTTGCGCCACGCCATCCGACACGATGGCGTAATCCAACTTGCCTGGGGCGTAATCGCTGTTGTCGTTGCGCCACGTGTAATCCATCGGCCGGTCAGCCTGAAGGATGGGCAGCTCCAGCATGCCCGTGCCGTCCCAATCCGGGGCGAAGTCCTCGCCGTAGGTGGCCTCGTCGAAGATGTCGCCGGTTTGCAACGTGACAATGGGGTCGCCCAGCCCCACCATGTTCAAATCTCCGCCAAAGATGAAGGGCGAGCCCTCTGGCAAGGTGAGCTCACCGCCGGGCTGCATGGCGTCGCGGTGGAAGGCCATGAATTCGTCGGCCTCGGCTTGGCGTTTGGCCTCGTTGGTGGCGCCACCACAGCACTTGAGGTGGGACGACGTGAAAAGCGTGGGCTTGCCGTACAAGACATCGGTGTCCACGACCACGGGGAAGCTTCGGTACACGTCTGGAAAGTCCTCGCCCAAGGGGTAGGTGCTGGCCACCATAAGGTCGTAGTCGTCCTTGACCACGTTCCATGTGGTGCCCGGAAGCCACGACTCCAGGAGGGACTTCACGTACGGGGCGGACACGTCGTCGACTTCGCTGAGGCCGATGACGTCGGGCTGGATGGCGGCCACCATGCGGCCCATCGCCGCCGCCGCGCCACTGAGGTCCATGCGGCGGTTCACGTTCCACCACATCGTGCGCAGTTGGGTGCCTGCCGCACGCTCCAAAGGGATGGGCGTGTACTCCGGCGCAGTCCCGCTGAGGGGCGTCAATTCCGGGTTGGCGGGAAGCACCTCGTCGTGCATGGTGTCCACCCACTGCCAACGCACGGCGTTGCCGTCGATGCCGGCCATGTCTCGGTCGACCGCGATTTCAAGGTCGTCGCCGCTGTACGTCGGGGCAACATGGAACCCCACGTCGTTGAACCCGAGGACCGTCTCAATGCCCGTGGCGTTGAAGCGCTTCACCTCCCCTTCTGCGAAGTCAAACAGCACGTCCACGCCGATGCCCGGCTGAAGCCACCCGGTGTTGACGTTGGCGTCGTTGTCCACCCAAAGCTGCAATCCGTGCGGGACGATGGTCTCGTCCAAGGCAATTTCCACCCCCAACCCGAGGCGCCAAAACACCCACGCGCTGTTGGACGTCACTTGCGCCTGACGGGCATGCGCGTTGGACTCTTGGAGCCCCACCACGGGGATGGCGGCCCAATCGTCGAATAGTTGGTCGAGGGCGATTTGGGCTTGCAGGCTGGTAGCCACGCCAATCGCGGCGAAAAGGAGGAGACTGGATTTGGTCATGTCAGTGGCCAAAAGTACCGCCTTCCACGTCGGAGATGAAGGCGGTCAACCCGCCGAAGAAGGTTTCCGCATCGTCCCAAAGCGCGAGGTGCGAGCCCTCCTCACAGATGAGCGCGCGGCCATGTTGAACGAGGTCGGCCTGGCGGCGCATCGCCTCAGGGTCCATGGTGTCGTGCGTGGCCCCGACCATCAACGTCGGTGTGGCGATTTCGGGCAGCCGGCCGGTGATGTCCCAGTCGATGATTCGGCCACCCACCTTGAACTCGCTCGGGCCCTGCATGAGGTCGTAAAGCTTGTAATTGAGCCGTGCAAACGAACCTGTCACGTCCTCAGGCCAGGTCTTCAATCGACACACGTGCTTGCGGTAGAACTCCTTGTCCACAAGCTCGAGGTAAGTCGGGTCGTCGAACGCCCCGGCCGCCTCGTAGGCCTCCAGCGAGTCCACAAGCGTTGCGCGCATGGCCGGTCTGAGAACCTCCTTGTTGTACGCGGCGTAGTCGGGGATCGACGACTGCATGTTGCACACGACCAAACCCTTCAAATGCCCCGGGTGGGCCAACGCGTATTCCATCGCCAGCATCCCTCCCCAGCTGTTGCCGAGCAAGTAGAAATTGGTCGAATCCATGCCAAGCGCCTGCCGGACTTCGTCCACTTCTTGAACCCACCGGGGAATGTTCCACAAGTCCTCCTCAGGCTGGTCGCTGAAGAAACTGCCCAGCTGGTCGTACATGTGCACTTCCGCCGCCCCGCCCCCAAGACCGGCATGGGTTGGCAGCTGGTAAGCGAGGTTGAGCATGTACTCGTGGGTGCACGCCGGACCGCCGTGGAGCACAAGGACCTTGGTGTCGTCGCTGGCGCCAAATTGCTGCGTAAACACCTCGTAGCCGTTGCTGAGCATGACCATGGTCACGTCACCTTCGGCGTGTTTGGCGGCGCGCAAGGCCAGGTCCTCCTCGGAGAAGGTCATGGCGCAATTGCCGGTGACGTGGTAGTCGTCGTCGGGGTCTGGAACGGGGGAAGTGGCCGGTGCGCCGCAGCTCAAGACGGCCAAACACCACGCCACTCCCAACATGTGCAGGGCGGTTTTCATGCCCTCAAGATGGGCCCCACGTCGCGAACATTGGAACTCCTTGGCGTGTATTTCTCCCGTGGAACACATGAAGCCGCCAACGAACCAAGTTCATCGCGCTGGCGCAGCGTGGGAAGAATGGCCTGAGGAGGACATCGACCGCGTCATCCAAATGGCGTGGGAGGACCGGACGCCCTTCGAGGCGATTGAATGGCAGTTTGGGCTGAAGGAAAACGACGTCCGAGCCCTGATGCGGAGGTTCATGAAGCGCAGCAGCTTCGAGATGTGGCGCAAGCGCGTCAAGGGCATGGCCAACAAGCATGGCAAGCGACGTGGCGGCGACGTGAACCGGTTCCGCGCACCCGACCAGCGGCCTTGATGCCTACCTTGGTTGACCAAATCAACATCGCGATCATGACGTTTGTACACCCCCTTTCTCGCCTCACATGGGCGATGGCCGCCGTGGCCTGTTTGGCCATGAACACAGACCTGCATGCCCAACGAAGCGGCTCCAAGTCTGCCAACATAGAACTCACCACCTTCCCCACCGTCCCCTATGAGATGGTCGACAAGGTGGCGTTCTTCATCCATGCCGACCCCAGGTTCTTCACCCTCGACGACCTTCGTCGCTACGGGGGAAACATCAAGATCATCAAGGACGGCGAGCGCCTGGAAGGCATGAAGTATTACAGCTTGGGCAAGGAAGTTCAAATTGTGGACGACATGCCCACGTGCATTGTAGACGTGGCCCTGGGCCCGGACCTCATCATCGGCGAACCCAAGATCAAGTCCAGCACCGCCAAGGGCTCGGACGTGAAGACCTACTGGGCCGAGTTTGCCCACGAGCTCCCCGTCCGCATCACCATCTCGGACGCCAACGGCAGCATCATCGATGGCTGGGAAGAGACCTCGACCAACCAAATCCGTTACGGCAACGAGAAGGTGGCCACCATGGAATCGGGTGTGCTCGGCGGCTTCACCTACACCTCAGGCATGATGACATTCGACAGCCCGATGGAAGTCCGCAACGAATTGCGCGCCTATGAAGGCACGCGCTTCGTGCGTCGCAAGGCCGTCCTCATGCAGATGAGCAAGGTGATCGACGAGATGGAAGAGCGTTTGTTCTTCATCGACACCAAGCAAAAAGTCAACGTCTACGTCGGCAAAGGCAAGCACGACTACACCGAGCTCGAGACGGCCCAAGAAACTGCCGTGGCAGCCTACAAAGAAGGCAACTTTGACGCCCTCGACGCCCCCATCGCCGCATGGAACGCATGGCTTGAAGAGCTCGACTTCATCGACAAGAAAGCCAAGGTGACCAAGAGGGTGGCCCTCGGGTTGCACCTCAACCTCGCCACAGCCCACTTGTACCGCAACGAATTTGGCCCCTGTGCCGCCGCCATCTCGGCCGCGCGCGGATTGGCCGTGGGCGACCAGTCCAAGCTGAACGAATGCGACGAATTGGTGGACCGCCTCTTGAAGCGTCGTCGCGCCCAGCAAGCCAACCCTGGCTTCGAAATGCCTAGCGAGGAAGCGGTGGAGCGTGAAAAGGCACCCGACTTCAAGAGCGCGATTGGCAAGCGTTCCCAGAACAAAGACGTGGCCATGATTTTGGCTGGAGACCGCTACAGCCAAGTCGGAGGCTTGATGGCGCAATGGGAGGCGGAAGCGCTCTCAGGCAGTGCCGAGTCCGCAGCAACCGAGACCGCAGAAATGACCATGGAGCAGCGTCTCGGTGCGAAGCTCACCGGCGCCATCGGCGGCGTGTCTCTCATCCTCAGCCCGTTCACCGACGGTGATCTCGTGGGGCAACCCCTTCCTGCGGAGGTGCTTGCCATCCCCAAATTGGTGTACCTCGACATTTCAGGAATGAAAGTGGGTGCGTTGCCCTCCAACATCGACGAATTGAGCATGCTCCAAACCTTGGTGGTGAGCAACAACGACTTGACTGAGTTGCCTGCGGCCTTGGCCAACATCCCCACCCTCAAGCGCGTGGTGGCCCGCAACAACAGCCTCACGTCCGTGCCGGAGGGCATGGAGTTGATCCCAGAATTGAAGGTCATCGACCTCAAGGGCAACCCCTTCGACGACGGCGCCAAGGTGTCGACCATCCGCCGATTCGGTGATGACACCAAAATCAAGCTCGACTGATGACCAAGTTTTTCACCCTGAGCGTGGCGGCCCTTTTGGGGGCTGGGGCCATGCATGCGCAGACGACCGCTGGACCGGCGTTGCCCGTGCAACCCACGAAGCTGCATGACGGCCTGATCAAGGTCAACCTGACCGACTTCATCTCAGGCAAATACAGCCTGTCCTACGAGCGCGTCATCGGTCCTTGGACCACCGCCGAGTTCACGGTGACTGGCATCGGGATGACCACCAGCGACTACACCTACACCATTGCCCAGGCTTCCTACTACCCCTCCTCCATCTTCTACCCCAGCTTGCCTGCGGACATGACCACGGAGATGTCGGGATGGGAGGTGTCGGGGGCGGTGCGCAAATACGGCTGGGTGGACGACGGCGTGCCGGACGGCTTTGACGTTTCTGCGTTCCTCATGGCCGGGAGCGTGACCATCGAGGCCGACGAGCGCCTGCGCCCTGTGGCCTTTGACCCAGATACCGTGCAGTGGGAACCCGGGGCCTTTTTGGACGAGGTGGACCACAAATTGGACGTGACAAAGTGGGGCTTTGGCCTGACGGTGGGCTACCAATGGCTCACCCAAAGTGGGTTGGGCATCGACGCCTACATGGGCCCCATGTTCCGAGGCATGAACCGCTCCTTCGTCATGGACGGCTACTCCAACGAAGAAGCCCGCGACATCGTTCGCCAACGCATCCAACAGCGTTACTGGATGTCGCCCGGACCAGGCGAGCACTACAACGGCAACACCGGCCCTTGGTTCACCGGCGGACTCAAGGTGAGCTTGGCTTTCTGAGCCTTCTTCCTTGTCACACGAAACAGAAACGGCGGGCCCC
>MDTB01124933.1_pt1 | contig 47459 bp, 44 predicted proteins | sample 811161 | NCBI WGS metagenome assembly MDTB01 (sample SAMN05326650, study PRJNA326480) | marine metagenome | isolation source: seawater | place: Mediterranean Sea | collected 2009 | reverse complement strand
TCCTGGATTAAGTTCAGCATATATGGTTGTTACGCCAACAGCAGGTGGAGCAGCATATCAAAGTGTTGATGCTGTGGCAGATGCATGGTTTACACAGACAGATTATAAAGGTGCTTTTGGACAAGACAACTGGCTAGAAGGACTTTCTTGGTTAAGTGATAATAATTATTTTGATAATGAAATGATGGTTGATAATGATTTTAATATTCCACTTAAACTTGAAATTCTAGGTAATTATCCAAATCCATTTAATCCAAACACAAATATAAAATTTAATGTTAATTTTTCTGATGAATATATATTTCAAGTAATAAATATTTTAGGTTAAACTATGTATAAGAAAGATTTAGGATATCTTCACGCTGGAAATAATAATATTATTTTTAATGATAATAAATTAAATTCAGGTACATACTTTTATAGAATTTCTTCTTTAAGTTCAATTGGATACGGTAAGTTTACCTTAATAAAATAAAAAATTATGGATTCCTAAATATGAGATATATAGTATTCTTAATAATATCAGAGCTATTATTTTCAAATATAAATATTAGCGGAGATGGCAGATTTAGAACTCGTTTTGATATTAAAGAAAATTTACATCAAAATACTAATGATTTATATCATCAATATAGAGCTAGAATTAATATTAAAAGTAACATTGGCGGCGATTGGTTTTTTAAATCAAAAGTGGGTACTAATAGTGTTGCTGGTATGACTAAAATAGGTGATTCTGAACATAATGGACCTGGTAACGAAAATTCTCATCGTCCTAATTTAAGTTTTTTAGAGCTATACTTTGGTAGAAAAACTAATGGTTATGGATATTGGATTGGAGCATATCCATTAAAATCAAATCCTTGTTTAGATTTACATTATTATCCTGATAAAATTGTAGGAATACCGTGGATTTTATATAATAATAGTACAATCACAGGTTTTTTTGCATATTTTTTTTTAAAAGAAAATAAAATCAATACTTTTATATCAATTGATCAAAATAGTACCAATAAAATTGAGGAATTTGCTTCTTCCTTAGATGATATAGGTGTTACAAATGTAAAAAATGATAATTATACCATAGGTTTAAATACAGATATAAAAAAAAATAATTTTGTATTATCTCCATATGTATTAGTTTCTTTTGGTGAAGGTGATCAACCATATACCGCTGGGATTGAATTAGAATTAGAAAAATTATTTGATATAAAAACATCAATATCTCATTATCAAACAAATAATTCAGATTACAATGCAAATCATACAAGAATAAAATTTAATTTTCCTCATATAAATAATAAAGTAAATTTCTTTTATGATCTTGCACTAAAAAATAAAAAAAGTGCTAGTTATTTATGGCTTTCATATTCTTTTAATATCTATGATAGTGATTTAGGTAAATTAACCATTTCTCCAACTATTAGGCTTCAAAATGGAAGCTTTACTGAGCAAGATTATTCAAGATCAATATTTGAAGTAACAACACAAATAAAATTTAATTAGATATAAAAAAAATCTCTCCTATGCTTTTGAAAAAAAGCTAGTTACCAGGTTGAGAAGAAGGAGCTATGCCTCTTCTTCTCTATCCTCTCTTTTTAGCCTTAACACAATCCTAATATTTAAAAAATATTAGGCTAATATAATTCTAATAATTTAAGATGAATATGATATGAAAATATAAATTAATAGTAAATAGATATTATTGATAAATTATCTTCAAACTGATTTTAATTATTATAAAAAAGGAATATTAGATATGAAAAAGATATTAACAATATTGATTATAGCTCTTATGTTTTTCGGATGCGGAAAATCAGATAAATCAACAACAGGCTTGAGTGGTACAGTTAAAGTTGATGGTTCTAGTACTGTTTTTCCAATTACTGAAGCTGTTGCAGAAGAATTTGGTAAAGTTCATCCAAAGGTACGTGTTACAGTAGGTATATCAGGTACTGGAGGTGGTTTTAAAAAGTTTGTAACTGGGGAAACTGATATAAATGATGCATCTAGATTGATAAAGTCTTCAGAAAAAGAAAAAGCTAAATTAAATAGTATAGAATATATCGAATTGCCTGTAGCATATGATGGACTATCTGTAGTTGTAAATAAGGAAAATGACTTTTTAGACTACCTCACAGTTGAAGAATTAAATGCAATTTGGAAAGCAGAAACTAATATAAAAACTTGGAAAGATTTGAGACCTGATTTGCCTGATGAGGAAATAAAATTATATGGACCTGGAACTGATTCTGGGACTTTTGATTATTTTAAAGAAGCTATAATTGGCAAAAAGAATAATATTAGAGCAGATTTCACTAAAAGTGAGGATGATAATGTATTAGTACAGGGAGTGGCTGGCAGTAAATATGCAATGGCATTTTTTGGCTATGCATACTACGCTGAAAATAAAGAAAAGTTAAAATTTGTACCAATTGATGGTGGTAATGGACCAGTTAAACCAACCCCAGAAACTATTAATGATGGATCCTATACGCCATTATCTCGCGCTATATTCATATATGTAAACCCTGAATCTTCAAAAAAGAAAGAAGTAGATGAATTTGTTAAATTTTATTTAGATAACACTAATACTCTATCTGCTGAGGTGGGTTATATTGCACTTCCTGATAAACTATTATTGGAAGCAAAAAATCGGTACAATAATAAAATGACCGGAACATGGTTAGAATAAATTAAAAAAAGGTAACATTAGATTTAAAACATAGGAGAGAATATTTTAAATCTTCTAAAAATACAACCTGGTAACAAAAAGGATAGAAAATGAAGAATCTAATTACTATTTTAGTTAGTTTAACAATAATGATTGGTCAAAATAAAGTTGGAGGTTTAACATATTTTGATTTTACACAAAATGAAGATGAATCTGGATTTAATTTTAAGAGGCAGTATATTTCTGTCGCAGGTTCTTCTGGTGAAGGTATGAAATATAAAGTCGTAATGGATGTAGGCCGATATGGGGATGATAATCGACTCACAGCATTTTTAAAGAAAGCTCAGGCTGATTATACTACTAATTATGGGAAAATAAGTTTAGGCTTAATTGGAATGAATACATATGGTGTACAAGAAAAAAATTGGGGCTATAGATTTATTTCAAAATCTGCTATTGATAAAAACAAATTTTCAGCTACAGCAGATTTAGGTATAGGATACTCCAATACCCTTATGGAGAATTTAAATCTAAGTTTACAACTTACAAATGGCGAGGGTTATAAAAAATCTCAGGAAAATACATATCATAAATTTTCTTTAAATGCTACCTATGGTGAAATGAAAATAAATAAAAATGATGGATATAATGCTGGATTAGTATTTTTAACAATGCCAACGGAAAATGATCCAATAAATATGATAAGTGTTTTTGGTGGATATGCTGCAAATAATTTTAGATTAGGTGCAGTATATGATATACAAACCTCTGGTGATCTAGAAGAGACAATTATATCAGTAACTTCAAATTATAGAGCCCTTGATAATTTAGATGCATACGTTCGCTATGATATGTATACAGATAATGTAGAAAATGATATGAATTGAGAAAATTATCTCATAGCTGGATTGTTATTAAATTGTGGTAATGGACTATCTGTAGCACCTAATGTTAGGATGACATCATTTGAAGATTCTGATATGGATAATGAATTAGAATATAAATTAAATTTTCAGTTTAAGTTCTAAACTTTTCTGTATAAATATTGTTAATTTACAAGACTGTATGATTTGTTATATTTAAAAATATAGAGAATTAACTTTGAAATCAAATTATTACAAAGAGTTAGTGGCTGAAAAGCTACTAGCTCTTTGTGCATATTTAACAGTTTTAACCACAATACTAATTGTATATATATTGTTGACTGAATCGTTTCAATTCTTTAAAACAGTATCTATAGCTGAATTTTTATTTGGCACTAGATGGGAGCCTCTTCTTGAACCAAAATCTTTTGGTGTCTTGCCCTTGCTCTTTGGAACATTAATGATTGTTGTTGGTTCAGCTTTTGTATGTATACCAATTGGATTAACAACAGCGATTTTTTTAAGTCAATACGCCTCAAAAAAAGTTAGAAGAATAATTAAACCTGTTTTGGAAGTTTTGGCTGGAATTCCCACTGTTGTTTATGGGTATTTTGCCTTAACATTTATTACACCAATTTTAAGAGTTTTTATACCAGATACAGAGATATTTAATGCTTTAAGTGGTGCAATTGTTGTTGGAATTATGATTTTACCCATGGTTGCATCATTGTGTGATGATGCGCTACAGGCAGTACCAAAATCATTAAAACAAGGTGGTTATGCCTTAGGCACAACTTCATATGAGGTTACCACAGGTATTATGATACCATCAGCTTTTTCTGGAATAATGGCTTCATTTGTTCTTGCTATTTCAAGAGCTTTTGGAGAGACTATGGCTGTAACTTTAGCGGCGGGCGCAACACCAAGGTTTACTTTAAACCCATTAGAAAGTATACAAACAATGACCGCTTATATTGTTCAGGTTAGTTTAGGGGATACTCCTGCAGGAGGAATAGAATATCAAACAATTTTTGCAGTTGCGGGATTATTATTTTTGGTAACATTAGTTATGAATCTTGTATCCAATTTTATAATGAATAAGTATAGAGAAGTGTATGAATAAGTCTTATCAAAATAAGCGTAAGCTGATAGATTCTATATTTAGAAAAACATCCTTATTGGTTACATTTTCATCTATTTTAATTTTAGCAGTATTAATTTACCATGTCTCAATCACTGGATTTAGTAAATTATCATTTAGCTTTTTTGAAAACTTTCCTTCAAGATTTCCAGCTAAAGCAGGGATTAAGTCAGCATTATATGGTAGCATATGGATGCTTAGTTTAGTATCTATCATTTCTGTTCCATTTGGTGTTGCAACTGCATTGTACTTAGAGGAATATGGAAGTAAAAGTAAAATCAATAGATTGATCGAAATTAATATTTCAAATTTAGCAGGTGTCCCTTCCATTGTTTATGGTATATTGGGCCTGGCCATATTTGTTAGATTTTTTAACTTAGATAGATCTGTTCTAGCTGGTAGTTTTACTATGTCTTTATTAATTCTTCCAGTGATTATTATTGCAGCGAGAGAGGCAATCAGAGCTGTTCCTAATTCAATTAGATTAGGAGCATATGCTTTAGGCGCGACAAAATTACAAACCATTGTTCATCATGTTCTTCCAATAGCAACTCCCGGTATATTGACAGGAATAATATTAGCAATGTCTCGAGCTATTGGAGAAACTGCTCCGTTAATTATGATTGGAGCATTAACATATGTAGCATTTGTACCAGAGACTATAATGGATCCTTTTACAACGTTACCTATTCAGATATTTAATTGGGCATCAAGACCACAAGCCGAATTTCATGAAGTCGCAGCAGCAGGAATTATAGTCCTTTTGACTGTGCTTATCTTGATGAACGGTTTCGCCATATTATTAAGAAATTACGCAAATAAAAAATATGATTTTTAAATGACAAAAATAATAGAAATAAAAAATCTCAACTTATATTACGGCGATAAAAAAGCCATAAATGATTGCAATTTATCAATTGAAAAAAATATGGTTACGGCTATTATTGGTCCAAGTGGATGTGGAAAATCTACTCTTTTGAGAACAATCAATCGTATGAATGATTTTATTGACACATTTAAAATTGAAGGTGAAATATCGTATAATGATGAAAATATTTATAGCAGTAAAATTGACTCAACAACGTTAAGAAAAAGTATTGGTATGGTATTTCAAAAACCAAACCCATTTCCGAAATCGATATATAAAAATATTACTTGGGGTCCATTAATGAATGGTTTTGATGGTGATCAAAATCAATTAGTTGAAGACAGTCTAAAAAATGCTGGGCTATGGAAAGAAGTAAAAGACAGACTTGATGATTCTGCTCTGAGCTTATCAGGTGGTCAACAACAAAGACTATGTATTGCTAGAGCGATAGCTATGAAACCAGATGTAATTTTAATGGATGAACCATGTTCAGCTTTGGATCCTAAGTCTACAGCTACGATAGAAACCTTAATAAAAAAATTGAGGAAAGACTATACCATTTTAATTGTTACTCATAATATGCAGCAAGCAGCAAGAGTGTCTGACTTTACACTGTTCCTATATGAGGGAAACAAAATTGAATATGGGAAAACAGAAGAAATTTTCAAAAACCCTCAAAGTAAACAAACAGAAGATTATATTACAGGCCGTTTTGGTTAAATAAAAGGTTAATCCATGTCAAAAATACTGCAAAAAGAAATAAAAAAGTTAGAGACATTAGTTTCCACCGTTAGTACTAAGGTTGAAGAAAATCTTAATTTATCTATTAAATCATTAATGGATAATGATGCAGAATTAGCAAAAAAAACAGTTATGAACGATACAGAGATTGATTCTTTAGAGATTGAAGTGGAAGAAGAATGCCTTAAAATATTAGCGTTACATCAGCCTGTTGCGATTGATTTGAGATATATAATATCCGTTTTAAAAATAAATAATGATCTTGAAAGAATTGGCGATTTAGGTGCAAACATCGCTGAGGTTTCTTTATTATTAAGCGAGAAGAGGCAAATAGTGATACCAGGTCAAATACCAAATATGACTAAAATAGTTTTAAAAATGTTAAAAAATTGTTTGGACGCATTATTTGAAAAAGATGTTAAAATTGCAAAATTAGTTCAGAAATCAGATGATATTGTTGATAATTATCATTCAGAAATGTATAAGATTGTTCAAAAAGCATTTAAAGAAAATTCAAATGATATAGAACAATTGTTTTCTATTTTATCAGTTTCAAGGTGTTTAGAGAGAATTGCTGACCATTGTACAAATATTGCTGAAGATGTAGAATATTTGATTGAAGGACGCATAACGAGACATAATTTATAATATCTTTATGTTTTACGTTCCTTTTTTCTAGCTGCTGGGAAAAGTACATTATTTAGAATCAGTCTATATCCTGGTGAGTTTCGATGTAGAGATAAATCCGTTACAGGATCTCCAACAAAATGTCTATAATCTTCAGGGTCGTGACCTCCAAAAAAAGTGAATGTACCTTTCCCAACTCTACCGTGGATATATTTTACCATATCGTCATTAGGTACATCACCCATAATTACCACATGTTTTTTTATAGTATTACGATTAAATCCAGTTGTTTGCCCCATAAAACCATTTACAACATTTACATGATTTTGGGTAAGCATCGTTGGAACGGGATCCCATTTTGCAGAAAAATTAAATAACGTAAAGTAATCAGCTTCAGCTCCTTTTGCAATAGGTCTATGACTAGATGGAAAATCAATTGTTGAATATTCATAAGTAAGTGGACTAGTGTATAGATCAAAATTTTCGAATGCAAATGATTTTGAATAATCTAATTTTTGCCGATAATTTGGATCAACAGGACTTCCATCATAAACACTTTCAACAATATCTACATTTTCTGCTGCTAAAGCAATATCATAAGAGTCAGTTGCAGAACACATTGCAAAGAGAAATCCACCATCTAAAACATAATCTTTGATTGTCCTAGCAACAGCTTTTTTCATTTCACTTACTGATGAAAATCCATATTTCAATGCTCTTTTTTCAAAATCTGCTTTTTGCTGAACATACCAGTTTGCTCTATTATAATTTTTATAGAATTTCCCATATTGTCCTGTAAAATCCTCATGATGTAGATGAAGCCAGTCATATTTATTGAGAGAACCTAGAAAAATCTCATCATCAAAAATTACATCATAATCAATTTCTGCATATGTTAATGCTAGGGTAACAGCATCATCCCAAGGCTGCTTGTCAGGTGGAGAATAAACTGCAATTTTTGCTGATTTTTCTAATTTTATAATATCCATATTATTGGATTCAATTGATATATAAATCTGACTCAAATTTCCAGTATTTACTGATTCCATAGTTACACCTTTTAGCATACCTTCTCGTGAAATAAAATCGTGAGAATCCATTAAAAATGAACCACCACGATAATTTAAAAGCCATTCAACCATAATGCCTTTTTTAATTATTCCATGAACAATGCCATATGCTTTTAAATGGTCTGTTTGTACAGCATCCATTGGGATTAAAATTTTCTGTCCAAAAAGAGAAAATGTAATAAAAATAAATAAAAGATATTTTTTCATTTAACCTGCTAACTCTCGTAATCTTAATCGAATATTATCATAATAAATACTATCAGGATAGTTATCTAAAAATTCTAAATATAAATCTACTGCTAATTTATAATCATTATGAATATAATCGGCAATTTCACCTTGTAGAATAAATGCAAGTTCAGAATACACAGTTTCACCGCTCAATAATGTAGCTATTTGAATTGCTATAAAATATTCTTTTTGCATTAAATATAAATAAATAATTTGGTACTGAACTAACTCATAAAGAAGTGGATCTTCAATTTCACCCATTCCTTCTAAGGTGTAAATTGCTTCCTGCCTTTTATTTTGTTGAATTAAAAATTGGGCTTTCCCAAATTCAGAATATAAATTTCCCATAGTTTCAAATGTCAAATTCAAAGATAAAATATCTAGAACATCATTAAAGTGTTCATCAGTGGATTCCATTAATTTCATAGAATTTCTTAGGAAGCTGTTTAAAGAATCCTTCTTACCTTCATACATAAGAATTTGAGCATACTTCATTTTCAAATTTACTTTATCTTTATTCTTTTTAAATATATCTGAGTATTTTTCGATTTTATCTTTGGCGGAAATTAAATTACCTTTTGCAATATCAATTTCAATCATACTTAAAATACAATTTTTTTTCACTTTAAATTTGTTCGTAGATTGAAGAACATTAGAAAAAATTATATTTGCTCCATCTAAATCTCCTAATGCTCTAAATTTTATTTCTGCCAATCTGAGTTTAGCATCATTTTTACTTTTTGAATTTTGACTTAAAGAATCAAAAATTGCAACAGCAATTGATAAAGAATTATCTTCATTGCCAATACTGATAAATGGAGAAGTGAAAAATGAATTACCTCTAAAAAATCCAGAAATGGGTAATTTATTTACATTTTGGATACTCTTTAACTCTAATGCTCTACCGATATTGAAAATACATTTCTCGATTATTTTTTTATTATTTGTCGTTTCTAAAATTTCTTGGAAGACTTTTTCCCCAAATTCGTATTCTTTATTTTCAATGAGATCATTTCCCATTTCAATTTGTAACTCATCACTGTTTGGCTGGAGTTTTAAAATATCCCATGCTAAAATGTAATTTTTTTCTCTAAACTCTAAGTTCGATAATAACAACTGTGAATGAGTAGATTCCTTTTTATTTAAAGCATCCCGGATAATATTTACAACATAGTCCTCAGCAGGAATAGTCATTACTTTATCAGAAATATATTTAAAGTCTTGTGGATTTTGTTCAAGAAATAATAAAAACTCTATTATCCCATATTGATAATCCATTCGCATAAAATAAATATCACCCAATTCTCTTGATAAAAATGATGGCGTTTTTGTAAGCATTCGGATTTTTTCAATTACAGGTTTAATTTCATGAGATAGACCTCCAGAATACATGGCATAAAGAATCTGCCTCATTAAATTCTTATTTGTAAAATGTTTATCTATGAACAATTCAACTTGTGCTTTCCAATTGTCATCTTGATTTATTATGAGAGCGTAAATCCACTCATAATATGCTGTTGGATCTTTTCTATTGTTTTGATAATAATTATATGCGAGGCCTATAATTTTTTCCTGGTTACCGGTATTTTTTAGAAACCGTTTATAGGTATTAAAATATTGATTATTCTTAGGATCATTTTTAATGAGCTTTTCATATAAATCAATAGCTTCTTCTACAAGTCCCGCCTGTTCTAGTGATCGAGCTCTTTTATATAATTGAGCATTCTCTCCGGAACGCGATTGCGCAAATATGAAAACAATAGAAAGTCCAAAAATTAAAAATATAGATTTATTGGTTTTCATATTCCGTTTCCATTTGCTCCTGAAGTGCTTGAAAATATTCACGAATCATTTTATTGTAATCCTGTGAATATCCTTCCTGAAGTGCCTGTTCCATTGCTTCCATTAAGATAAGTTTACGTTCACCATAATCTAGTGGTAAACCATCAGGACCAATATATAAAAATTCTTCTGCTTCTTTAGATTTTCTTTTTTTAGATAAATCACGCTGCGTCATAGATCTCTGACTATCCAGCATTCTAGATAGGATTTTTTCTTGTCTATCTATAGTTCTTTGGTCGACTTTCCGTTTTTTGAAATCTTTTATGACTTCTTCCATATCTTGTCTAGCTTTTTCTAATCCACCACCTTTTTTACTAGGATTATTACCTAGCAATTCTTCTAAGGATTGTTGTAATGCCTGTTGTTGTTGCATGAGTTGTTGCATCATAGCCTGCTGTGCCATCATACCCATTTGTCCCATTTGCATTGTACCTTGATTGATGCCTTGCTGTTGCTGAGACATTTGTGCCATTTGTTCCATAAATTGTTCCATTCCAGAAGCTGAACCTGAAGAATTCATTTGACTCATTGCATCTAATAAAACATAGGCCGCATCGTTTAATGTTTCTGTAGCTTTATTTTGATGTTTTTTAGCAGTTGTGATTTGCTTTTGTTCCAATGCACCGATAGATTTATTCATGTCCAAAATTGTTCTACCAAGCATTTTTCCAATTTCTGGTGTAATATAGAAGGTTTTTGTAGAAAGCTCCATAACTTGATCCATCAGTTTTCTCATTTGGCGTTGAACATCATTTTGCCGAACAGCAGTTTCAATTAAAATAGGGCTTTTAGATTTTAACTGTTTTGTAGTTTTGAAAATTTCTTCTTGATCTTTGGAGATAGAAAGAATATTATGAACAACTCTCTGAAATTCTTTTGTCATCATTGCTACAGTTTCCATTTGGAAAGATTTTTTCATATCTGAAAATTGTGAAGCTAATTCTTCTAAATTTTCTTTTGCGGATTGGGCTTTGTCACCACCTTTCTGTTTTTCGCCATCAGAGAATTCTTTTTGAGCTTCATCAATATCTTTTTCAGCATTTTCCATTAAATTAGATTCATTCATTTTATCCATATTTTCTGAAGTAGAAGGAGAAATGTCTTCCATCATATTTTGTGCATCATTTATCGTATTTTGTAAATTTTCTATTTCTTGTTGTTGACGTTTCTCTCTTGCTGCTAAATCTTCTGAATTTGAATCTTCTTTTTTGAGCTCTTCCATTATTGCTTGTTGTTCATTTATCATCTGTTCAAGATTTTTCTGAATTTCATCCATTTTTTGCTCAGCCATAGCTAACTCAAACATTTCGATGAATCTATCTAACTGTTCCTCAAAATCCTGAGCATTAAATTCAAATTCTTCTAATGCCTGCAACATTTTTTCAGGGTCTAGTTCTTCAGCCGCATCACGCATTTTTTCTAATGCTTCTTTCATTTCAGGTGTCATTAATTGGTTTAATAATTCCTGTAAATTCTGAAATTTTTCTGTAAGGTTTTCATTTAGTAAATCATTTTTTTCAATTTGTTCTTTTACTGCATCCATTACCTCAGACATTTGAGCCATTTCTTCAAAAACATTTTCCATTTTTTGGATTATTTCTTCAGTCTGCTGTGTTTGCTCCCAATCCATATCTTCAGATTTTAATAAATCTAATTTTAAATCCTCAACTAATTCCTGAACTTCGTCTATTGATAAATTTATTTCTTCTACGTTTTCAATAATTTCACTTTGGTCTTCTTCCATATCAAAAAACATTTCTTCAAGTGAAGGGTAATATGCTTTTAATTCTTTTGAAAAGGACCAGCTAGGTCTAGGAAAAATATTATTATCTGCAACACCAATTCTAAAATGGATTTCATCTTCAGGCATTAGTGAAAGAAAATCAATATCCCAATTTAATGAAAAGTTTTGAGATTTGACATTTCTTTTAAAGTCATCTAATAGAACCTGGTAGGTATTAGTATCTGCAGGAAGATAATCTGGATGAAGAATTGAATATTCAATCATCATCTTAGAAATACCAAAATCATCATTCACCATCAGTTTTAATGGAATTTCCATTGACTCATTTAATTCCACTTTAATCTTTGGTTCAAATATTAGAATTTCTGGAGGCATGTCAATATAGGTTTGGATATTGAAATGAGTTGGTGAGTTATTATCAATTCCATTTTCATCTACACATTTTATTTTCAAAGTATCGTCTTCAAAAATTGAAAAAATACCTGAGATTAGTTTTTCGTTTGTGAATAATTTTTTTTCAAATTTTCCAAGAGATGCTTTGGCTGAGACTATTGATTTTGTCGCTTCAGCATTGATTTTAATTTTACTTCCAGGAAGGAGTGAAATATTTGTGATATTTCCGGGATGTTCACGGTTTTCTAGTTTTGTATATTCTGGTGAGATGATTGTAAAATTAATTTTTTCAATTATTGGGCGGTCTTGGACAAATATTGTATCTTCTTTGGATTTAATTTCATTCCACGGAGAAAACCATGAATTTGATTCATATAGTCCCCAAACAATTAAATCTTTTTTAATATTTGGAATTTCTATCGAATAAGTTTCTTCATTTAAATAGGATTTCAACGTTTTAATCTCATCTTTGGACAGAATATAAATATCAATAGAATCTGGTAATATGCCAGTTCCTGCAATTTTTATTTTAGTAGTATCTCCTCCTAAAATGAATTGATTTTTAGTAATAGAAATTAATTTAAAAGGAACTGGTATTTCATATTCGATATTTGGATTTAAAATTCGAAAAATTGCATTTTCCGGATTTTCCTTAAAAATATTCCAGCAAGATATAAAGATAAAAATTGATAAAGAGAAAAAAACAAGATGAGAATTGCCTTTATCCTGATTTAAATTATTATCTGCAGAGCTTTCAATTTGACTGACTAATTTTTTTATTGCATGATTGACTAAATCTTCATTTTCTAAAGTCTTCGTTCTTTCAAGTTGAATACAATTTAATAATCTATCCGCAATTTCTGGATTTTGTTCACCAATCCATTGAGCAATTTCTGAGTCTGAGTAATTTCCAAAGAGTGATTTAGATTGGATAATCCATCTTGCAATTAAATAAAAAAGGCTACTAAAAAGTATAAATAAAAGAGATTCAAAAAATAAAAGTCTAATATGTTTTTCAAAATGAAAAGTATATTCAATACCACCTAAAAAAGATAGTAATAAAACATAAATAAAAATAAAAATTGAAATTGAATAAACTAAATTATGATTCGCTTTTTGTATTCTTACTTCTTTTATGAAATTGTAGAGTGAATTTTCCATTTAACGGGTTAAAGCATAAATAATTATATTTGTTCCCATTTTCAAAGCTTCTTTTCGGATTAATTCACCATCTTGATGTACTTCAGAATCTTCCCAACCATCCCCTAAGTCTGATTCGTAAGTATATAAAACAATCATTTTTTCTTTATCAAATAATGCCAATGCCTGTGGCCGTTTGTTATTGTGTTCGTGAACTTTTGGTAAACCATTTTCAAAGTTAAAATAATTATTGAAAATTTCATGATTAGGGGGTAATTCCACCCAGTCTTTATCTGGGAATACTTTTTTTATTTGCTCTCTGAATGATATATCCATACCATAGTTGTCATCAGCATGTAAAAATGCACCAGCCTTTAAGTGCTTTCTTAAGCTGAAGACTTCATCCTTTGAAAATGAAATATTTCCATGTCCTGTTAAATATAAATAGGATGAGCCAGTAAAAATATCATCACCAATTTTAGCTTGTTTTTCGGTTGGATTTAAAATTATTGTTGTTTCTTCCTGAACAAAATTTAATAAGTTCGGCAAAGAACTTGGATCTGAATACCAATCTCCACCTCCATCATAGTGAATTCGAGTAATTGAAAATGCACCAAATGGAACATCAGTAGAATATATTAATCCAAATAATATTAATATAAATTTAATTTTTTTCATATTCATAATACCTAAAAATACGATGAGAACTATTTGTGTTGATAATTAAAAACCTCTTAAAATTTGAATATAATTTATACAAAGAAATTAACAGGATTGAACGAACTTTTATGGCTACACTAATTTTAAGAGAAACGCATAACAAATTAATTGAAGAAATGAAATTAATTGATAAATTAAAAATACAGACATCACATGAAATAAAAGAGGCCGCAAGTCATGGTGATTTAAAAGAAAATTATGATTATAAAGCAGCAAAAGAGAAAATGAATTTAATCTTAAATAAAAAAGAATTATTACATTCTTATATGCCTTTCGAGTTTGTGGACTTTCAATACATTGGAATAGAAGATGTAGGATTTGGAAACATAGTTACAATTCAGGAACAAGGAAAAGATAATCCTGAGGAGTATTATCTACTAGGCCCTATTGAATTTGAATTAGATCTTTATCCAAATATAATCACTTATCACTCACCATTTGGTAATACGATTTATGGTAAAAAAATTAATGATGAATTTAGCTTAACTATTAAGAGAAAAGAAACAAATTTTAAAATTATAGGAATTGATAGGATAAAATCAGAATAAAAAATATTATTCATTTAATATAGAATCTGCTGAAATATTCTATTTATATAATCAAACTAATGTTTTGAGGAAAAAAATCCTTCTAAAATTTGTTGGGCATGATTATCAACATCTATATCTTTTATGATTTTATAGAAATAGCCACCTTCATCCACTAAATAAGTTATTCGTTTTGGTAAAAACCATCCGTCTGCGCAATATAGCTTAGAGACTGTTTTATCTGAATCACTCAATAAATCAAATTGGAGGTTGTATTCTTTAATAAAATCTTTATGTTTTTTCTGATTATCGTAGCTAATACCAAAAACTTTTATTTTTTTTTGATTTAAAATTTCAAAGTTATCCCGAATATTACATGCTTCTTTTGTACAGCCACGAGTATTATTTTTAGGGTAAAAATATATTGCAACTTTATGACCCTTATATTTAGATAATGATTCTATTTTACCATTTTGATTTTTCAAGGCAAAGTCTGGAGCAATTTGCCCAATTTCTATTTCACAATTTTCTGAATGTAAAACATTTATTAAAATTAAAAGTATGCAAAAAATCACCATTTTTGATGTACTCATTAATATTTTTCCTATCTGTGATTTTAAGGTAAATTATTATGATAAAATGGGTGAAAATTTAAAACATAATAACTAAAAATTGATTTATATAGAATAAGATCTAATATAAAATAAAAACGTCTTATAATATGAAGGAATTTAAACAGAAAAAATTATTTATTTTCACTTAAAATTTAATGAATTAAAAATGAATTTCAGATAAATGCAGCTTGCAACATTGTGTTATATAAAAAAAAATAATCAAACTTTGATGCTACACAGAGTGAAAAAAGAAAATGATATTCATGAAGGGAAATGGAACGGTCTTGGAGGAAAGTTTGAGGCAGGTGAAACACCTGAAGAATGCATAATAAGAGAGGTAAAAGAAGAAAGTGGATTAAACATTATTAATCCTAAATTGCATGGATTTATTTCTTTCCCGTTATTTGATGAAATTCAGGATTGGTTTGTATTCATATTCTCTGCTAATGAATTCACTGGTCATATCATTGAATCAGATGAAGGAATTCTTAAATGGATTGATGATGAGAAGCTATCCTTTCTAAATCTCTGGGAAGGTGATAAAATATTTATGAATTGGTTGAATAGAGACCAATTATTCTCAGCAAAATTTATTTATAAAAATAAAAATTTAATCACACATTCGGTGAATTTTCACGCAACTACTATTTGATTTAATATATAATAAATGGATATATTCAATAAAATTAAAAAATTGAAAAAAAAACGTAATGCGGTAATTTTAGCTCATTTTTACCAGGATCCAGATATTCAGGATGTAGCAGATTTCATGGGTGATAGTTTGGCGTTGGCCCAGTATGCACAACAAACAGACGCAGATGTTATACTGTTTTGCGGAGTTCACTTTATGTGTGAGACTGCGAAAATTTTAAATCCTACAAAAATAGTAATTTTGCCTGATTTGAATGCGGGTTGTTCTTTAGCTGATAGTGCACCTCCAAAGAAGTTTAAAAGTTGGATCAATAAAAATTCAGAACATACAGTTATTTCTTATATAAATTGTTCAGCAGAAGTTAAAGCGATGTCAGATATCATTTGTACATCATCAAATGCTGAAAAAATTATAAACAGCTTGCCTGAGGATGAAAAAATTATTTTTGCACCAGATAAACTTTTAGGATCATATTTAGTAAAAAAAACCGGTCGAGAGATGCTTTTGTGGGATGGTGCCTGTCAAGTTCATGAAATATTTTCTGAAAAAGAATTAATAAAATTAAAAACTAGAAATCCTGAAGCTGAGATTTTAGCTCATCCAGAATGTAGTGAAAATATTTTACAACATGCAAGTATGATTGGTTCGACTACTAAAATTATAAATTATGCAACACAATCTGAAATTCAATCTTTCATTATTGTAACTGAGCCAGGAGTAATTCATCAAATGGAAAAGATTGCCCCAAATAAAAATTATATTACCGCTCCAAATCAAGAAGGATGTTCATGTAATGAATGCCCTCATATGCGATTGAATACATTAGAAAAAATGGTTTCTGCATTAGAAAATTTAGAGCCACAAATTGAAATTCCAGAAAGTTTACGTTTAAAAGCATTAAAACCACTAGAAAGGATGTTAGCACTAAGTTGATTTCATACGAACAACAATCAGATTTAGTAGAAGAATTTATAATTCAAAAATTAAATGAATTTCTTAAGGAGGATATTCCCTTAGGAGATAAAACCTCAATAGGTATTGTACCTAAAAACACAGAAATTACTGCTGAAATTCAAGCTGTTGAAAATTTGATTTTTTCTGGTGGACCAATAATTAAAGCAATCTTTAAAAATCTTAATGAAGTTGAAATTTTTATAAAAGATGGAGCAAAAGCAGACTCAGGGGATATCATTGCAAGAATAAAAGGAAATGCAATTGAAATATTATCGCGAGAAAGAGTAATGTTAAATCTAATTCAACGTATGTCAGGAATTGCCACAAATGTTCAGAAATTTACAAAACTAGCAAATCCACATAAAATATTAATTTTAGACACTCGAAAAACAACTCCTGGATTAAGAAAGTTTGAAAAATATGCAGTTGTTTGTGGTGGTGGGATAAATCATCGCTATTCTCTTTCGCATGGAATTTTAATTAAAGATAATCACTTAAAAGCTGCAGGAGGAGTAAAGCCTGCAATTGAAATGATAAGAAGTAAAGACTTCAATTTACCCATAGAGCTAGAAGTAGATTATTTAGGTCAAATCTCTGAAGCTTTGGATATTGGTGTTGATGGATTTCTTTTAGATAATATGACTCCAGAGGAAACGGTTAAAGCAGTTGATATAATTCGAAACTCAAAACAAGGTGAAAATATTTTTATAGAATCATCTGGTAATATGAATTATGATAATTTTCAAAGTTATTTGAAAACAGGAGTTAATGCGATTTCAATTGGTGGTTTGACTCATAGTATTAAAAGCTCTGATATTCGTTTGGAGTTTAAAACTATTTGAAAACAGATGTACTTATAATTGGATGTGGGCTTGCAGGAGCCATTTCTGCAATTATTGCTGCTGAAAATGGAAAAAATGTTACAATTATAACCAAGACAAAAAGTCTTTTAAGTGGAAATACACCATATGCCCAAGGTGGAATCATTTTTAAAGGACATGATGATACTCCTGATTCTTTAAAATCAGATATTTTAAGTGCTGGAGACGGAATTTGTTGTGAAAATGCAATAAAAGAATTAATTCTTAAAGGTCCTAAATATATTCAAGAATGGCTAATTAATAAATTTAATATTCCTTTTGATTTAAATGGAACTGAGTTTCATTTTACTTCTGAAGCTGCTCATTCAGATGCTAGAATAATTCATGTAAAAGACCAGACAGGTAAAGGGATTCAACAAAAAATTTTAGAAGAAGTTGAAACTAATTCAAAAATTAAGGTTTTAGTAGAACATTTTGCGGTTGATTTGCTCACACTCTCCCATCATTCAAAAAATCCAAAAGATATATATAAAAAACCAGCTTGTTTTGGTGCAATTGTGCTTGATATAAATAGTAATGAAGTTTTTCCTATTGTATCTCAAAATACGATTTTAGCGACTGGTGGCCTTGGTCAAATTTATCTGCATACTTCAAATCCTGAAGAAGCTAAGGGTGATGGAATTGCTATGGCATGGCGAGCAGGGGCGCGCTGCTTTAACATGCAATATATTCAATTCCATCCAACTACTTTGTTTCATGATTCGGGAAGATTTCTAATTAGCGAAGCATTGAGAGGTGAAGGTGCAATTCTTATTGATGTAGAAGGAAATGAATTTATGGATAAATTTCATGAATTAGGTCCATTGGCACCTCGAGATATAGTATCCCGTGGTATTCATCAAACAATGTTAGAAACTGGACATCCATGTGTTTATTTAGATATAAGCTTTAAATCAGAAAGAAAAATAAAAAATCGATTTCCTGCAATATATAGTAAATGTTTGGAGGTTGGTATTGACATCACAAAAGAGCCTATCCCTGTAGTTCCTTCTGCACATTATTCATGTGGTGGAATTGGAGTTAATTTAAAAGGTAGGACTTCATTGCGGCGATTATATGCTGTTGGAGAAGTTTCTTGTACAGGGGTACATGGAGCAAATCGATTAGCAAGCGCATCATTATTAGAATGTTTAGTTTGGGGGATAAATGCAGGTATTGATGTTTCAAAAAATAATGAAGAGATTAATTATTTTCCTGATATTTGGTCATGGAAGCAGGAGTTTCAAGAAATTGACCCTGCACTAATTTCTCAGGATTGGTTAACCATCAAAAATACAATGTGGAATTATGTGGGATTAGTTAGAACTAAAGATCGACTACTTAGAGCAAAAATAATCTTAAGACATTTACAAAGTGATATTGAGGAGTTTTATCAAAAAGCAAAAATGACAAGAGAAATCTTAGAATTAAGAAATGGTGTGCAAACTGCACTATCGATTGTTTTGGCTACTTTAAAATCTCGAGAAAGTAGAGGAACACATTATATTCAAGAAGAATAGGTGAAATTATCAATTAATCTTATGCCATCAATTTTAACTGCAACACTTATTAAAATTTCTTTTGCTTGAATATTTTCTAATTCTTTCAATGAATTGCTTTCAGCTACAGATATATAAATTATATCAAATTCTGGTTCAGAATTAATTTTTGAACTAATAATATTTTTTAAAATTGTTGCAGATTTTTCCCCATTGTTTAATGAAATTTTAGCAAGATCTAATCCTTTTTTTATTATATTAGCTTTTTTTCGATATTCTAAAGCTAAATTTTGATTACGAGAACTAAATGCTAAGCCAGATTTTTCTCTTAGTGTTTTACATGGGATTATTTCAATATCAAAATTTAAATCTTGAACCATTCTTTGGATTATTCTTAACTGTTGTGCATCTTTTTTCCCAAAATATGCATGAGTTGGTTTAATAATATTAAATAGTTTAGAGACAATAGTTGTAACCCCCTTAAAATGTCCTGGGCGCGATTGTCCTTCTAAGCTATTACTAAGAGTAAGTTCTTGAACAATAGTTGAAGAGTTTTTAGGATACATTATAGATTTATTAGGTAAAAAAACGGCATCTACTTTTTTTAATTTTAATTTTAATAAATCATCATCAGTCTTATTAGGATAATTTTCTAAATCTTGAATATTATTAAATTGAAGTGGATTTACAAAAATACTGATGACTGTAATATTACAATTTCTTTTTGATTTTTCTATTAATGAAAGATGACCTTCATGTAAAGCACCCATTGTAGGGATAAATCCTATTGTTCCAGATTGTGATTTACGCCAATCTCTAAATGATTTAATATCTTTAAAGATTTTCATTTAAGAAATCGATTTTAAGACAGACGGATGTAGATTAATTGAATTTTTAGATGTTGGAAATGTTTTAGTTGATACTTCTACTATATAGGATTTCACAGCTTGATTTATTTTATCTTGAAGGTTAATGTATACCTTACAATGTTTTGGATGAAACGAATTATCTAATCCTAAAATATCATGAAAAACTTGGATTTGTCCATCGCAAAATGGACCAGCACCAATACCAATAGTTGGGATGTCTAGTTTATTAGTAATAATTTGGGCTAGTTCTACTGGAATTCCTTCAAGTACCAAAGCGAACGCACCTGATTTTTGAATTTTTAGTGAGTCTTGGATCAATTTTTTTGCAGAAGAGACACCCTTGCCTTGGATTTTAAATCCAGACATTTGATGAATTGATTGAGGCATGAGTCCGATATGACCAATAACTGGAATTCCTGAATTGACTATAGCTTTGATCTGAGGAATAATACTTTCACCACCTTCAAGTTTGACGGCATTTGCGCCACATTCTTTTATAAATTGTCCTGCATTTTCTAATGCAGTTTTAACAGAGGATTGATAAGACATAAATGGCATATCTGCAACTATTAAAGCATTTTTAGCACCATTAGAAACTGATTTAACAAATAATTTCATCTCTTGCATTGAAATTGGGAGTGTGTTTTTATGTCCCAACATAACCATTGCAGCACTATCTCCAACCAAAATAAGTGGAATTTCAGCAGAATCGACTATTTTTGCAGAGGTATAGTCATAAGCAGTTAACGCAGCAAAAGGAGTTTTAGATTTTTTATAATCTAGAATATCTTGAATAGTAATTTTTTTCAAAACTAATTTTTATTGCTTACTTGATTTAGATAATTTATCTTTAATTTTATTTTTTTCATCAACATGAACAACTATTGGGTTATGATTTTTAATTTCAGATTCATCAATAACGCAATAAGCTACTATTATAATAAGATGATTTTCTTTAATTAAATGGGCTGCTGCACCATTAATACATATTTCACCAGTACCTCGCTGACCTTTTATGATATAGGTTTCTAATCGGTTACCATTTGTAATATCTAATACATGAACTTTTTCATGTTCTATCATACCCGCGGCATCTAATAAATCTTCATCAATCGTTATGGATCCAACATAATTAAGATTAGCTTGGGTAACAGTTGCTCTATGAATTTTGCATTTAAGGAAATATCTTTGCAAAAACTTCTCCATTATTTTGCTAAATAATTTAGTATTGTTCGAAGAAATTAAAAAGTTACAATAAATTACACTTTAATTGTGCTATTAAAAATTACACTACAACATCTTGTGTTTTAGTTGTAAATTTTTCTGATACATACTGAAATTTTTCTTGGCTATAGAATTCTATACTTAATATATTCTAGTACCTGTAAAGTTTTAAGATTTAACGGGTAATTTTCGAGGAAACTATATAGAAACTAATCAAAGGATTTAGGATGAGCTATCCTTATTTAATAAAAATTATATTATTATGCCTTTTTTCAATGAATTGTGTACACCTTCAATTTTTAATTGGTGATGATTCTAAAGAAGAAAAAAACAAAGAAATAAAAAACTTAGAAGTTGTAGAAACACCTGATAATAGCTTCAGTGTTTCATCAAAACTTTTGGAAGAAAAAGAATTTGTAATAAATGAATTAACTTTTGAAATTAAAAAACTTCGAGCAGAATTAAACAATGCAGTATCTGAAATTAATAATCTTAAAAAAATAACTTCGGATTTATCAGATCCATATAAGTCATTTAATAAAGAAATTTTATTAAATAACGGATCAACAATTCAAGGTAAAATTATATACCAAGATCCTACCGAGCTTAGAGTAGAAACCATAATTGGTACTTTGACGGTAGATAGGAATACTATTATTAGAGTAGTTGAAAAATCACCTCTTGCACCTAATACAGTGGAGCAGGCTATTGCTCAAACACAAGCAGCTAAAGCTGAATATGATTATGCAGATAATGGTTTTATAGGTACTTTAGGGGTTCAGTCAGATAATAGTCAGCCGATTAATAATAGTGCTAACTTAGTTTTAGTAGGTAATATTGATGAAATTAAAGATAACTCAGGGAATACTATTTTATCCGGTGATATAAAAAATATTGGAACAGAAAGAGCTGACTTTGTAAAAGTAACTTTCAATATAAAAAAGAATTGGAATGGTGATACAAAAACAATGACAGCATTTGCACAAGGTACATATTATACTTTCGAATCTGGCGTTACAGCAAATTCTTCTGTTTTGCCTGGGGCATCAGCTTCCTTTGAATTAATTATTCCATCATCATTTGGTCCTTTTATTGGTTATTCATATGATATTGAATGGGATGAATACCAATAAATATTAGTTTTATTTGGAAAATAAGGGTTTAAATGAGAAAAATTTATAAAATTGTAGGAATAGGATTGATTGTATTTAGTACTCTTAATGCAACATCAAGGGTATCATATTCACGCCCAGGAAATATGATGAATATACCATCAAGTACCAATTATGTTGATACGGATTTATTTACCATCAGTTCCTCTACAGATATTTATAATTTCACAAATTTTAATCATAGCTCAGCGGTCAACTTTAATACATTTATCACACATAATATTAATATGGGTATTTCTATTGGAACGCTTGCAAATCCATCAAATGATTTGATAAATTCAACACAATTTAAAACACCTGTTGAATTTGGATTACATTATCAACATCGTGTGTATAGTTTTAAAGATGTTAGTATTTCAGTAGGTATACAAGATTTAATTTTTAATAGTATAAATGGATTTGAACCGAATTATGCATCTGTTTTTACTGTATTCTCAAGTGAACGAAAATTTGAGCAATATACCCTTGGTTCGTATATTGGTGCTGGAACAGGTAAAATTGCCTCAAATAATTTTTTCTATGAAGATTCTAAAATTATTGAAGAGCATCCTAATTTCGGAGAACCAATTTTAGATTCAAATGGTGTCCAAATTGGAACATATGGTGGTACGGAAATAGTTAGTTTCGATAATTATATTCGAGAACAAGGCGTTAATGTTTTTTTAGGATTTATATTAAAAACCCCATATTTGGTTAAAAATGGTGGCTTAGATTTAATAGGTGAATATGATGGTAATGGTTTAAATATAGGGATGAGAGTACCATTATCACCACGATATATTATCACAACAGGACTTAGAAATCTCAATAATATTGCAGACTTAAATATGCAATCATTGACAGAAAATTTTCCATTACAGAATACGGCGTTGATATATTCCTCTCCATCAGTTCATTTTGGAGTCAATGTAAAACTTCCGAAAACTGGTAAGACAGTAGTTATTCCATCATCTTTAAGGAGAGTTGGGACTAGTGGAAAGAGTTTTGCAGAACGTGTTTATAAAGAAGAATTAGATTCATCTCTAATTTACTTTGATGAAGCAGTAGGGCAATTGAGAGATTCATTAAGATTAGTAAATTTTAAAGTTAAAACTTTACAAAATCATAATCGCTTATTAAATCAGAAACTAAGTTTTTTAGGTGATTCAACTGAAGCTCTAAAAATTCGTCAATCAATGTCTGACAAAAATCAGAATAAAATTGTTAAGCATTTAACAAAATCATTAAAACATTATTATGAAGGTGATTATATTAGTGCACTTCAAGAAGCTGAAATTGCAATAGAATTAAACCCTAATTTAGCAGTAGCTTTTGCTCGAAGAGGGTCAATATATTATCAACTTGGAGATATTAAAAGAGCTCGAATTAATTGGAATATGGCATTAAAAATTGATCCAAGCTATGATGAGGTTAGAGAAATTTTAAGTTCAGTAAATAATAGCTTAGATAGAGATCGATTATAAAATTAAAAAGGAATAATTAATGGATATAGCATCGATAGTAGGGACCCTTTTAGGTGTGGTATTACTTGGAGTAGCCATGTTTCTGGCTGCAGATGGCGGTGGATTGTCAGTAGGACTATATTGGGATTCTACTTCTGCAATTATTGTATTAGGTGGTTCATTAGCAGCTACCGCTATAGCATTTCCTCTTCCAAAGGTTATCGCAGTGTTTAAGTTAATGGGTATGGTATTCCAAAAACCACCTTGGGAAACAAAAGAATTAGCTCAAAAAATTATTGAATTAGCTGACGTTGCAAGAAAAAACCCTAAAGATTTACAGAATGAAATGGATGGCATTCGAAATTGGTTCTTAAAAGATGGTGTTCAAATGATAGTAGATGGTGTTAAGGCAGAAGAAATAAGAGAAATGATGGAGATTAGGGAGGCTACTAGAGATGAAAAAGAGTCATCAGAAGCTAATGTGATGAAAAAATTAGGTGATTTTTCTCCAGCGTTTGGTATGGTTGGGACATTGATTGGCTTGGTTATTATGATGTTCTCAATGGGAGCAGGAGGAGATGATGAGGGTGGTGATATGGCGGCTAAGCTTGGTTTGTCTATGGGGGTTGCACTTATTACTACTTTTTATGGAGCATTATTTTCTAATTTAATTTTTTTACCTTTTGCTGAGAAATTGAATAATAAAAATGATGAGAATAAAAAAGTTCAAACCTTAATAATAGAGGGTGTCACATTGCTAGCTAGAAAGGTACATCCACTAGCAGTAACAGAAAGATTAAACTCATATCTTCAGCCAGCAGAAAGGATAAGGAATCAATAATGTCTGATAACAAGGAATGTCCTAAATGTCCAGATGAAGGATTGCCTGGATGGATGGGTACATTTGCAGATATGATGACACTGCTTATGTGTTTCTTTGTATTATTATTTGCTATGTCTTCATTAGACCCGGTTAAAATTCAAATGATGCAAGATTCAGCACAGAAAAGATTGGGCTTAAAGGTTGATAATGCAAGTTCTGCACAAATTCAGAAGAGACCTCTTGATAGAGAGGTTGATATTAAAAAGAAACTCAAAAAAATTGTTGAAGAAATGGATATAGATGAACAAGCTAAAATTGTTCAGGACCCAAGAGGAATGGCGATTGAATTTGACGGAGCGGTATGTTTTGGATCTGGAAGTATAAATCTAAAACCAGAAATAAAAAGAATTTTAGATAGAGTGATGGATGACTTAAATCATCCAACTGATATCAGGCCTATATTAGTTGAAGGGCATTCTGATAATCAAGATCCAGCCCCAGGATCGGCTGTTTGGAAAAAATATCCTACAAATTGGCATTTATCAACAGCAAGGGCTGGACAGGTTACACAATATTTAATTGAGCAGGGGATTAAAGCAGGTAGATTAGTTTCAGGTGGTTATGCTGATCAATGGCCAGCTAAAGCAACATATGTACTTCGTAGACTTGGTAAAATTGATAAGACGTATATCGATCAAGCAAATGTTACGCCAGAGGATAGGCAGGCAAATAGAAGAATTAAAATTGTCTTTCAGACAAGAAAACTATAACACATCAGGAAATGATTATGAAATTAAATGATAAAATTAAAATTTCAGTTAAAACCATAGTACTCTTAAGTAGCTTATTATATGCTACAGATTTTGATAAAATTTTTAAAAAAGCAACATTAGAAAATTCTTATAAAAATAAAGTAGAATTTGCTGTTGCTAGAATTGTAGATGCAAGTTTATTTGATATTCAAGTAAATGTAATTTTAGAAGATAATGCTGAATATACAGACTATTTAACAATTCAGTCAAAAAGTACATTTGAAGAAGTTGAAGAAAAGATACAATTAGAAGAACAAAAACCGGTTCAAACTTCACCAGGATTATTACCCGGACTACCGTCGATTCCTACCGCCTCTGTAGATGAAAAAGGTATGGCAATTGACACTAAAAAAGAAATTAAAGATGAATCAAGATTTGAAAGCATCCCAAATGAATATATTATTGATAAAATTGAAGTTATGGTCCGTTTAGATGAATCAATTTCAAGTCCTAATACGAAACAGGAAATTACTACAACTATCAGAAGCGTAATTCCAGGTATTGAAAATTGCTTTGACTGTGTTGATTATGAGTTGAAAAACTTCTTAACGCAAACACTTAGTAATCAACTAAACAAATTTTTAGAAGACCAAGAATTATTGAAAGAAGAAATCTCTAATCAATTTAATTCTATAAAACTGTCAAATGATAATTTAAAAGGTAATATTGAAAATAAATTTGCTGACTATGCATTGAGTAGTGAAAATGATAAATTAGATTTAGAAGATAGATTTAATGAATTAGGTCTTTCACGTTCACAAGAAATATCAAATTTACAATTATCACTAGAAGAAAGTTTAAATCAAATAGCAAATGATGTTCGTGAAAAACTTGAAGCAGATATGTATTTGAGAGATAGAAAAAGTCATGTAAACGATTCTACTATGTGGTCTGAATTCATTAAAAGAGAAAATGAATATCAAAAACGTCAAGATGATATGATGATGGAGCTAACTCAAAAAAGATTAGAAACTGAAGAAAAATATGCTCAAGATATTTTGAAATTTGCAGAGGAACAATTGGAAAGAGTTATGTCTAAAGACGATTCAGATATGATTAATCCCGCATATGATAGAGCAGATTTAGGTATGCAAAAACTTGGTACTAAAAGTATTTTAGAATATTTACCATGGGCTGTTGCAATATTAATGACATTACTATTAGGTTTGGCAATTTTTAAAAGACCAAAACCAGTATATCTTAAACCAAAATATGTTAGTGCTCCACCTACCGATAAGAGTAGTGAACCAATTATGGTAGAAAAGCAAGAGTTTGACGAAGATAATGATGTTATTAGAAATGAAGTAAAAAATATTAGACAAGCAGCTGTAGCAGAAAGTATCCGTGAAAAGAAAGGTGCTGTAAACATCATTAGTAATTGGCTAGATGATGAAAATGAGGTAAATGAGAAAAAAGCTGAATCAAAAGATGAACAGCTTACTGATAATAAAGCCGATGGTACAAGTAAAGGTAAGAATAAAAAGAAATAGGGAGATTTCGGAGAAATGACAGAGAGGGAAAAGTATTTACTTAAAGATTATCCGAATCTTAAGGGCGAGGTAAAAGTCGCAATTTTATTTAAAGTTTTGGGTGAAGATTTAGCTTTAACAATGTTTCGAGGAAAAATTTCTGAAGATAAGTTGTTAAAAGTAAAAAATAGATCAAAGCGTATTGAATATGTTGCTCCAGCATTACAGCGTATGATTCTTGAACAGTATTATAATAGTTTATTAGCATTTGATGAAAGTACAGTAGTTATATCAAAAAATGATCAAGATGAGGAAGATTCAAATAGTAAATTAGAAATTGTATATAATCATATTTTCAATTTTCTTAATGATTTAACTTCAGAACAGATTTTTTATTTAATTAAAGAAGAAAAACCATCTATACAGGCTATTGTTGTCGAGCAATTAGACGCTCAAAATAAGATGGATGTTTTACGGAGATTAGATAAAAATATCAGAAAAAAAGTTATGATTGAAATATCTGAAATTAATAATAATCCTTTAGATGCAATAATTACTTTAGCAAATGAGTTAGAGAAAAAATCAAAAAAATTAGCTAATCCAACCGAGTTTAAACGTGGTGGGAAAACTTCAGTAGAAGATATACTAAGAGAATTACCTGAATCAGAAGCTATTGAATTTTTATCTGAAATTGAAAAAGATAATCCTGTATTATATGGACAGGTAAAAAAAGCAATTTTTACATTTGATCATTTAATTTCTGGTCCTCCTGAAACTTGTGAAAAAATATGGACTGCAATTGTTAGTAATGACGCTATAGAATTATCAAATACACCCAATTTAGTATCTTTAGCATTTAAAGGTATTGGTGAAGAAGACTATGATCGCTGTATAACTTCTTTATTAACTGAGAGGCAAAAAGCTATGTTTGATAATTTATCAGACACCCCAGTTGCAAAAGCAGAAGTAATGAAAGCTAGAAGTAATATCAGATCGATAGCCTATGAACTAGTTGAGAGTGGTGTATTTACTGTAGACGATATTTTTGAAGCAGATATGATTGAATAAAATATAATATTTAATATATCATGGTTTTTCTAAGTTATCCCACTTTCCAATTGGACATTTTTGATGGAATAACTTTGTTTTAGGTCTTAGGAAACATCCACATTCTGTACACCTTTTATATAACGTTTCTTTTAAACGAACATGTATACATTCATCACAAATCTTTAACCTTTCTATTTGAAGAGAGGGCTCAGTAATAATTTCTTTTTTAATTATTATGCCTTTAAAGTATTGGATAATTAAATATCCACCAAAAAATAAAATAATAATTCCAAATAAATAAAATTCCATTTTAATTATTTATTATTTTTTCAATTATTAAAACAATATCAAAAATATTAATAGTATCATCAAAATTTAAATTTGCATTAGATATGGAATAATCAATTACAGAAAGATTATCATATATAATCTCTTGAGTAATTATTGCATCCATAATATCAACATTTTGGTCATTATTCACATCACCATAATAAATCATATCATAAATAAATAAAGGAATAGAGAGTTCTTGATAATAATCTAACCCAGGAGAATATTGATTAGCATAAATAGACAAATATAAATAATAATTTCCAGATAATAGTTCAGTTGAAAAGTATATTTTTAGTTCATTATCAGTTATTGAACTAGTTTGACCAGAATTTAAATTTGAGATAAAAATATCTTCTGCAATTAAAGATATAAATGGATTTAAAACGTATGGTGATATAGTAATACTGTCTGCATCGCCCCAGTTTTCTGAGTTATGTATATTTAGTGTAATTTTTATCGAGTCGCCTGCACTAGGTAAACCATCTAAATCATTTAAAACTTCAAACGTATTAATTGATGTAGAAAATTTGGGGAAGAGAGGAGTCATTAATGATGTTTTTAAATCGATTCGACCGTGACCTAAATTGTTTTGTAAATAACTTTCATTATTAATTTCATATATTGAGGAATCCGCGGTTTCTAAAATCATTCTTATTAATTGTTTTGTATTATATTCTGGAAAATTTGCTGATAAAAGAGCGATACTTGATGCCACTAATGGGCTTGCCTGCGATGAGCCTGTATAAATTGAGTATTGATTATTCATAGAAGTAGAAATTATAGATTCTCCTGGGGCAGAAATATCTATGGTATTATGATAGTTTGCCCAGTGATTCCAATTATCATTTATTCCCAGTGGTGAAACAGATATGACTGGTTCATAAGATGCTGGGAATGTCATTGCATTAATTTGCAAATTATTATACCCATTTCCTGCAGATGCTACAATAATTGAATTATAATTTTCACTTATCAAGGAAATAATTTCTAATTCAAATTGTGAAAAAATATTACTACCCCAAGATGCATTAATTATGGTCAAGTTGTCAGAATAATATCCTTTTTTTGCCGCATATAGCATTGCATCAAAACCATTTATCACAGTCAAATTAGAACCTGAACTTTCCATAGTACATTTTAAAGGCATAATTTTACCATTAAAGGCAGGTGATGCAATTCCTAAAAAGTTGTCTGTTCTGGATGATAATAAGCCTGCAACATGTGTTCCATGATTCCAGCCACTATAATATTCATTTTCTAAATTAGGCTTTGGATTATTATCAGAAATTCCAACTTCTCCAACAAAGTCCCAGCCAATTAAATCATCTATAAGTGTTGATTGATCACCATCCCAATTATCATCATCAATGCCATTTAAATCATCAGGGTCTAATATCCAATTACCATTACATATATTATTTTCTAAAAAACCATTACATTCAATAGTTTTTCCATCATTATCTGCATCTTCATCTAAATTTTGCCAAATATTATTAATTAAATCTTCATGTGTCCAATCAACACCAACATCTACTGCAGCAAGGATAATATTTTCTGAATTTGGTAGTTCTCCATTAGTTATATCCCAGTTATCTAATGCTTCTTGTAATTTTATTTGGTTTAAATACCATTGTTCGGAGAATTGTGGATCATTGGGTAAATAATGAATCTTATGGATATTTTCAAATTCAACAAATCTAATTTCGGGAGTATTATTTAGTTTGAATATAATTCCCTCTTTGTTAACATAGTCTTTAGGTAATGAAATACGATATATTAAAGAAAGGTTAGAGTTTTTATAAATATCTTGGGGAGTAGATGTGCTTAACCACTTTTCGATTTTTAGGTTATGTGGTATTTGAATAAGTTCCATAAGCTCATTTTTATTATAATTTATAAATTCATTTTTAAATTGAAATAGAATATTTTCAGCAAAAATTAGTGAACTTGCTACAAATATATAATAAATCAAATATATTTTACTTATATTTTTAATAATCTTCATTAAAATAATATAATTGCATTAATGGAAATTTAAATATTATATAATGAAAAAATTTTATAAAATAAAAAAGGGGAGATGATAGCATCTCCCCCAGTAATTTATTTAGATATATATTTATCTAAATAATGACATAACAACTTGTGGAGCTGCATTCGCTTGTGAAAAAGCAGAAACAGAAGTCTGTTGTAAAATCTGCAATTTCATCATACTCATTTGTTCTTTTGCAAAATCTGCATCTTCGATTCGACTTCTAGTCGCTTCAGTATTACTAACAGCTAATGATAGAGATTCTTCTTTTGAAGAAAGTCTAGCATTATAATCACCAACACTCTGAATAGATTTTGCTAATGCTTTAATAGCGCTATCAGCAGTTGAAATACCTGCTGCTGCTTCAGTTTGACTAAGTGCCGCCCATGCAGTTGATGTTTCTGTGCTTGTTGCTGTTGCAGAACCATTAGCTGTATCGGCATCTTGAACAACAATACTATCTAAATCTACAGCTGTTGTAGATTCGCCAATATCTCTACGATATGAGTTGTCTAAAGTAACAGATAATATGTCTCCATTACCTTCACCAACTTGAAATGTCATTGAACCATTACCACTAACGTCCCAACCATTATCGGCAGCATTTCTAGTTCTACCACCACCCATTAATGAGTTATCATTAAATTTAGTATCAGAATTAATATCATCTACTTCTGTTAAAAGTGCATCAATCTGGTCTCCAATTGCACCTCTTTGGGCATTACTTAATGAACCATCAGCAGCTTGTGTTAACTTTTCTTTAACAGTTTGAAGAATTGTCATTTGTGATTGAAAACCACCCTCAGCAATGTTTAAAACATTTTTAGCGGTCCCAACATTATCTAAAGCTTGACTTAATCCACGAACTCTACTTTCTAAATGTTTTGATAAAGCATACCCTGAAGTATCATCTTCAGCTGAATTTATTCGTTTACCTGATGATAATCTTGACTGAATTTGTCCAATATCACCATTTACTTTTTTAAGGTTACTCCACGCTTCCATTGCATGAAAATTTGCACCTACTCTTGTTAAATCACCAAACATGTGATTACCTCCTTGTTATTATATAAGTTTAAAAAGAGCATCCTTGCTCAATTATGTCCTGATAAAGATCCACTTAATTTTTAATAAAAATGAACCTAATTCATTTATCGACAATTAAAAACAATAATAGAGTATAATAGGTAGTAGCAAACTTGTATAATTATAAAAATATATAAATAATAAATAAAAATATAAAAAATATAATAAAAATATAAAAAATAAAATAAAATTAAATAGGAATAATTTTCCTTAAAAATGGAATTTATCAATAATTAATCATTAATATAGTCGCTATTAGACGTTTTTCTTTAATTTGATTTCAATATTAATTTAAATCTAATTTATTTTTTATAAAATATTCTTACACAACTAATCAAAAAAATTTATATAAATCATCTTAAATTTTAATATAATAAAAATTATAGAATTTCTCTGAATATGAATCTACAAATTGGCGTAATAGGCGCAGGACATCTTGGTAAATACCATATTGAAAAGTTAAAATTAAGAAAAGATGTTAACTTTATTGGTTTTTATGATCAAAATGAGGATCGAAGCAATTTTATTAAACAAGAATTGAACGTTAAATCATTTTTAAATATAGAATCTTTATTAAATAAATGTGATGCTGTTACAATAGCTACTCCGACCATTTTTCATTATGAGGTTGCTAAATTATCAATAGATATGAATTGTCATGTATTCATTGAGAAGCCAATTACATATACTATTGAAGAAGCTCACCAATTATTAAAACATGCCGAAAAGTTAAATAAATTTATTCAAGTAGGACACATAGAACAATTTAACCCTGCTATCACAGCGATAGATTTTTCAGATATAAATCCAATGTTTATTGAAGCTCATCGTTTGTCACCATTTCCGGGAAGAGGAATTGATGTTCCAGTTGTACTTGATTTAATGATTCATGATATTGGAATTATTCTTTCTATAGTTAATTCTGATGTAAAAGATTTAAAAGCCTTTGGACAATCAGTAGTATCTGATACAACAGATTTAGCAAATGCGAGAATTGAGTTTGAAAATGGTTGTGTTGTTAATTTAACTACTAGTAGAGTTTCTTTAAAAAAAATGAGAAAGATGAGAATTTTTCAACAACACAGATATTTAACTATTGATTTTTTAAATCAAATAGTTGATGATTACCATTCTTTTGATAATTTACCAAAAACTACTAGTTTAAATCAAAAAATATATACAATTGACGGACCTAACAAAAAATATATCCAATATAATAACGTTGATGTAAAAAAATCTGATGCTCTTTCAACTGAATTTGACCATTTTATAAACACTATAAATACAGAATATAATACAGGTTATAGTGGAGAAGAAGCAACAAAGGCATTAAAGTTAGCTATTCAAATTCAAAATATAATTGAATCTAAATAAATGTCCCAATCTTACAAAATTTTTATAATTGCTGGAGAATCTTCTGGTGATTTACATGGAAGTTATCTTATTAAATCTTTAAAAATTAAAAATCCAAAAATTTATTTTAATGGAATTGGAGGAAAAATGATGGAAAAAGAAGGATTAAAATCATTATTTCCTATAAATAAATTATCCGTTATGGGATTTGTAGAAGTTATTAAACATCTACCATTTTTTATTAAAGTTAAGAATAAGGTAATTTCAATAATTTCAAATGAAAAATATGATCACATTATTTTAATTGATTATCCTGGATTTAATCTTAATCTTTTACCTAATTTAAAAAAAATAACAAAAGCGAAAATCACATATTTTATCTGTCCACAAATTTGGGCTTGGAAAGAAAAAAGAATTGAAATTTTAAAAAAATACGTAGATAACAGAATAGTTATTTTCCCATTTGAACAAGATTGGTATAATAAAAGAGGAGTTAATGTATTTTTTTCTGGTCATCCAATAATGGACGAATGGCAGCCTAAGAATAGAGATAAATTAGTACAAAATCTTAAATTAAATCCAAAAAGTCTAACTTTAACCTTGTATCCTGGTAGTAGAAATCAAGAATTTTCTAAACATTTCCCTTTATTTCTAGAATCAGCTAGCATAATTCGCAGTCAAATTAAAGATTTACAAGTAGTATTAGGATGTGCCAGTTCAATTGATTTAACGTCTTATAAAAATATTATTCCAAGCTGGTTAAAAGTTGAAATCAATAATCCTCAGTACTCTTTAGAGGTAGCCGATATCGCAATAATTGCCTCTGGAACCTCAACACTTGAAGCTGCTGTTTATGGTACACCTGGAGTTGTTGTATATAAATTATCACCAATATCATGGTGGCTTTCTAAATTATTTGTAAAGGTTAAATTTGCAGGGATGGTTAATTTAATTGCTAATAAAGAAATTATGCCTGAATATTTACAGAAAAATGCAACTGTACACAATATTTCTACAGAGATATTGTCCTTGTTGAAAAATAAAAAAAAGTATAATAAAAAACTAATTCAGCTTAAAAAAGTTAAAGATAGTTTGGGGAATGTTGGGGTTTTTAATAAAATTTCTAATAATATTCTTAATTAATTATGCGTGAATATATTAAAATTAAAATTTTAATTTTTTTAGGTAAATTTCTATTGAATTTTTTACTTATTACAAATCGAATTGAAATTAAAGGTAAAAAATATGCTTTAAATGCAATAAGTACTAAAAAGCCAATTTTATTTTGCTGTTGGCATGGTAGATTAATTTATGCAAGCTTTGGATTATCAAAAATACAAAAAGGTTTATGGGCAATTGCAAGTAAGCATAAAGATGCAGAAATAATGGGCCGAATTTTAGAGTCTTGGGGGTATAGATTGATCCGTGGATCTAGTAATAAAGGAGGCAAAGAAGTATTACGAAAAATGACTAAAATTTTTAATTCGGATTCACCATATATTTGTATAACTAATGACGGGCCTAAAGGACCTCGGAATATTGCAAAGCCGGGTTCGATTACACTTGCAAGAAAGTTTGGCGCACAAATTCTAGCAATCACTGGTACATCTACAGGATATAAAGAAGTAAATTCATGGGATAAATTCAGATTACCTATGCCATTTGGGAAAATTAAAATAACTATATCTCCTCCAATGCAATTTTCAAAAGATATAAAGCAGGGTGAAGGTTCTAAGTATTTATCAAATTTTATGAATGAGAATCAATTAGAAGCAGATAAGTGCTTCGATTAATTAAATATATAATTTTTATCCCAATAGCACTATTATATAGAATAGTTATTACTATACGGTATTTTTTATATAGAAATGGATTTAAAAAGGCTGTAAAATTTAAAACTCCCATAATTTCAGTTGGTAATATAACAGTTGGAGGTACAGGTAAAACTCCAATGGTCTATTATTTAGTAAAAGAATTACAAAAAAAATATCCAAAAATTTCAATTTTAAGCAGAGGTTATGGAAGAAAAACTAAAGGATTTCATCTTGTAAACGATGGAAATAAACTTTTATCATCTCCAAGAAATTCCGGAGATGAACCATTTTTACTTGCAAATAAATTAGGAAATTGTATTGTTGCGGTGGATGAAAATAGAGTAAGAGGCATTAAGAATTTAGAAGAAGAGTTTAAGCCAGATTTAGTTATTTTAGATGATGGGTTCCAACAATTAGGAATTCATAAAACTATTGATATTGTTTTGTTGAATGCATCAAAGTCATTTTCAGAATTTAAAGTTTTACCAATTGGAAATGGAAGAGAGCCAATTAGTAAATTAAAAAGAGCCGATATTTTAATTTATACAAAAACAAAGAATTTTCAGAAACCCAAATGGAGTAGTGAAATAAATATAGATTGTCCAACTTTTAATTCAAAGTATGATGCAGAAGTATGGGAGTATAAAGATAATAATTATCAAAAAATATATGATTTACCTAAAAACTTGTTTGCATTTTGTGGAATTGCAGATCCAAACTCATTTCAACAGGTTCTAGATAAAAATTGTATTAGTTTATCTGGTTTAAAAGTTTTTAAAGATCATGAGCCATATTCAAAAAAAAAAATTAAACAATTATCTAAGGAAATTTCAAATAAGAAAACAAAAAATGTTATTACAACAGAAAAAGATATTGTAAAACTTCCAGAATTTTTTTTGAAAAATCATCATATCTTTACAATACGGATAAATCATATATTTGAAGATAAGAACTTATTCATTAATAAAATAAATTCTATTATTAAGGAGAAAAAGTGAAACAACTTTATATATTTTTTTTACTATCATATTTATATTCTAGTTATTTAATAGAAGATGGCTATGATAGTAAAAATACAATTTTTATTTATCAATCTGGAAAGACATTAGTAAATGATAATAGAGAATTAAAGATTGAGAAAAATGGTAAATTAGATTTAGAAATTATTGGTTTACCAAGCCAATTACTTGATTCCGGAATCCAAATTAATGCAAATAATTTTAAATTAAATACATTTTCAATAGTAAGAGATTTAATAACAGAAAAAGATTTATTAAATCATTTCGTAGGTAATAAAATAATTCTGAAAGATTATAAGAATAATATAAAAATTGATGCTACTTTAATTTCCTATAAGAATAATACAGCAGTTTATGGAACAGAAAATGGAGTAATTATCAATCCAAAATTAGAACCTATTTTTCCATTTATTCCAAAAGATTTAAAAGAAGAAATTTATATTGAGGCTACTGGAATTGGTAATATTGGAACAAGTATTTTAAAATTATCTTATTTTACAGAAAAAGTGAATTGGGAAGCAGAATATCATTTAATTTTGAAGGATGATGATAAGGCCACATTAAGTGCAAATTATCAAGTTCAAAATAAAACAGATAAATCCTTTCCACCATCTGAAGTGTTTTTAATAGCTGGTAAAGATATAGCAGTAACAAGTCCAAAAAATTATAGAGCAATGACTAAAATGACATCTGTTGAAAATATTGAAAATTCTTCTAATCAACCATTATCTTTGGATATAGATGATGTGATGATATATAAAGTACCAAGTAAAATGAGTTTAGAAAAAAAATCAAATATTAATTCTTCTTTTATTGCGCCAACACAGCTTCAAATGAAAAAAAAATATATTGCTTTACATTCCCCAGTTTACTTCGATAGAAATCGTAGAAATTATTCCTCAAACTCATTAAAATCAACAGATATATTTATAGAATTAAATTCAATAAATAAAATAAAATATCATCTTCCTGAGGGTAATTTAAATATTTATCAAATTAAGGATGGTCAGAAAATCTTTATAGGTAACAAATCATTTCCAAAAACATCAAAAGGCAATCAAATTTATTTTTATTTTAAAAAGTCTGATGATATTTTACATTCATTTAATCAAATTGAATATGAAGAGAATAATAGAGGTTATAAAATTACAATTGAAGCAAAGTTTAAAAATTTAAAAAATAAAAAATCTGAAATTATATGGCAGGAAAAACCAGGTAAATTTGCTGAAATCTTAAATAGTTCAGTAGATTTTAATAAAGAAAATATATTTGAATTTAATGCTAGCATAAGTTTGGATATTGGAGAAACTAAGAAAGAAACCTTAACATTATTCATACCTAAAAGAGATTAAAATGAGTACTAGAATTGTAGATATTCAATTATTTCCAACAGGACTAGCAATAAAATGGGATGATGAATCTGATTCATTACTTGATTATAAAAAGTTAAGGACTTTATGTCCATGTGCATATTGTTCAGGTGAAACAGATGTTTTTGGGAATGTGTATAAAGGACCAAATCAGTCATTATCTGCAGATGCCTTTAGAATTATTAACATTGTAAAAGTTGGTCACTATGCTATTAGAATATCTTGGGGAGATAATCATAGCACGGGAATTTATTCTTATGAGATGTTGAAAAAAATAGAATTTTATAATTAGACTATCAATATAAGTTTTAAAGAAATTAAAATTAATAATATTTTCAATTCTTTTGCAGACTTAAGATATTTCCTAAATACAAATGTTCTTGTCGTATTACTAACTAGTTAGATTATTCCATAAAGAGTAATTACTATATAACCTTCTGGGATTAAAGCAGCCATTACCCATAAGAATTATACCTACACTCATTCCATTCCCTAAGACTGCTGAAATTCCAGATGTAATCAATGTTGAAATAATTAATATTATTACTTCCAATTTAATTATAATTTTTTATGGTTTTAAAAAAGCATATTGTTGCCAAAAATTAACTGATTCTACCCATTCTTCAGAAGAATAATGTGCGGCAGTTCCACCTATATCTTCTAATTGATTCCTCATCATGGTTACAGATCCCATTGGTAGACTATCAATACCTTCTGGAACTGCTTGAAAAGCAATTAATTCCCAATCTGCATCTGTAGATTGTTCGTTATTCTCTGCTAAAACATCATTTCTATAAAGAATTAAATCTACTCTTCCAGTTGGTAATAGTTCTCCTTTAATGGCTCTAATTTGAATATAAGGTCTTTCTTCTTTTCTTCTTTTTGTTACAATTGCTTCTAATTTTGTATCTTCATTAATTTTAACCATCGGTGAATAAAAGTGCGAATTCATTTTATTTTCACATTTTATTTTTAAAACGCCTTCTCGATAGCCTTTTTGAATTGAATTTGGATAATAATTCAATTGATTTTCAGCATATTCTGCAATTTCCTGAAATGTCAAATCCTTCGAATAGGTTTTTCCTGAGCCTTCGACTTGCCGTAAAACAAATTCATTTACAGCAACAGTTTGTCGTTCTTTTGTCATAAACTTAAATCCATTTAAATTTTAATATAATTTTACAACGAAATGAGAATATTATGAAAAACTTAAATGGTAAAAATGCTATTGTAACAGGTGCTTCACGTGGGATTGGTGTTCATATTGTAGATTCTTTAACAAAAAATGGAGTTAATGTAATTGGAATCGCACGAAGTATTGAAGGACTTAAAGAAACAGCAAAAATTGTTGCCAATAATCAGGGGGAATTTTCATATTTAGAATTTGATCTTTCACAAGCTTTAAAAATTTCAGAATTAGTTAATAAATTTAAGGATGTTGATTTTCTGATTAATAATGCGGGAATTGAGATTTATAAAGAATTTGAAAATTATCAACTTAATGAAATTGAAAATATTATAAAAGTTAATTTGATTGGACCAATGGAATTAACTCGACAATTAATTCCTAAAATTAAAGAAAATAAGGGACATATTGTTAATATCGCTTCACTTGCAGGAAAGAAAGGTGTAGTATTCAATGGTGTATATTCTGCAACAAAATCTGGATTAATTTTATGGAGTGATGCATTAGATCAAGAATTAAAACAAAGTGGTGTAGGAGTGACTTCGGTTTGTCCTGGCTATATTGCTGAAACTGGAATGTTTAATGATGGTGGGTATCCACCACCACCTTTATTAGGAAAATCAAATCCACGTAAAGTAAGCAAAGCAGTAATAGATGCAATTGTAAAAAATAAAAAAGAAATTATTGTTAATAGTGGACCAATAAGACCATTAATTGCAATTGGACAAATTTTTCCAAGGTTGAGTGACACAATTATTAATTGGTTTGGCGTACCTGAATTATCTAAGAAAAGAGCGTTTGAATCTAAGGGAGGAAATAAAACTTGAATTGGATACAAAAAGAAATTCAATTAAAATCAAAACCAAGAGGATTTCATTTAATTACAGATGAAATTTATAATGAATTATCAGAAATAAATTCGATAAATATTGGTATGATGAATATATTTATCAAACATACATCAGCATCAATTACTATTAATGAAAATGCTGATTCAACAGTAAGGAAGGATTTTGAATCTCATTTTAATAAAATGGTTCCTGAAAATCAATCATATTATAGACATACTATGGAAGGCAAAGATGATATGCCTGCTCATTTAAAGGCTAGTATATTAGGTTCTAGTATACAAATTCCAATTACAAATGGAAATTTAAATATGGGAGCTTGGCAAGGGATTTATCTATGTGAACATCGAAACTATGGTAGTTCTAGAAAGATTATCATTACAATATATGGACAATAATTTTAAAGGGTAATGATTAGTTATGAGGTATTTTCTTAATAAATTAATAAGATGAAAAATAGATTAATTACAACAATTTTGATAGGCTTAATATCCTTTTTTATGTTTGCAGATCAAAATTTAATGGGACCAAATTTAACTTTAATTGCCACTGAATTTGATATTTTAGAGTATAAAGATCAATATTTAGGCGGATTAATACCATTACTCTTTTGGATTTTCGGGGGTTTAATTACACTAATTATTGGTTATTATACCGATATTAAATCTCGTAAAATTTTATTCTGTATAATTATTTTTTTTGGTGAAATACCCTGTTTACTCTCAGGATTTTCTACTAATTATTATCAATTTGCCATATTGCGTATTTTAACTGGGATTGGAATTGGTGGAATTATTCCATTAACCTATTCATTATTAGGTGACTTTTATAGCTCTGATGAAAGAATAAAAATTGTAACTATTATTGGTTTTTGCTCTGGGTTAGGTATTGCTGTAGGACAGTTGACTGCTGGATTTCTTGGAGATTCACATGGTTGGCGATTTCCGTTTATTTTATTTTCTATTCCCAACTTATTATTAGCAATTGTTTTTTATTTTATTATGAATGAACCAAAAAGGAAAAAAATAAAAAAGAATGAGTTTAAAATAAAAACAGTAAAAGATTTTTTATTTATTTTTAAAATAAAAACAAATATTCTTGTATTTCTTCAAGGAATATTTGGTACGATTCCATGGAGCGTATTCTCGATTTTTCTTATTGATTTTCTTGTTATTGAAAAAGGCTATCTTAAAACAACTGCAACATTGATTTTGACATTAATTGGTGGAATGGCTATTCTTAGTTCCCTTCTTGGTGGTTTTTTAGGAAATAAAATATATAAAAAAAATCCAAAATATTTACCAATCTTTTGTGGATTAACAACAATAATAGGTGTAATACCAACTGGAATGCTAATTAATATTCCTTCACATAGTGATATCAATGAGCAATTATTAATCATATACGCTATTTTGAGTGGTATTTTTATTGCAATGACTCCACCAAATATTAAAGTAATATTAATGAATGTTAACAATTCTTTTACTCGTGGAACAGTTTTTTCAATGTATAATCTTGCCGATGATTTAGGAAGAGGATTTGGTCCATTTATAATAAGTAGTTTTTTGATTTATTTTTTTGGAAGAAATATGGCTTTTAACATTGCAAATGGCTTTTGGCTAATTTGTGGTATTTTTATTTTAATGATGGTAAAAACATTTCCATCTGAAGATATTAAGGATAAGTAATGATTGATATTGGCATATTTAAAATATTTTTTATAATATTAATAATAATTTATTTTACATATTATTTTCATAAAAAATTTCCAGAATTAACTTGGGATTGGAATAAAATATCATTTGATGATATGAAATTTCCAAAAAATTTTATTTGGGGTACAGCAACTGCTGCTCATCAAATTGAAGGAAATTGTACGAATAATTGGTCAGAATTTGAAAAAGGTATTAAAGGAAATGGTGATCCTAATATAAAAGGTAGTCAAAAATCTGGATTAGCTTGTGATAGTTGGAATAGATATGATGAAGATATTAAGTTAATGAAAGAATTAGGTGTAAGTCATTATCGTTTCTCAATTGAATGGAGTAAAATTCAACCCAAAGAAAACATTATTGATAAATCTGCAATTAATCATTACCATAAAATGATTAATAGTTTAATTAAAAATAATATAATACCAGTTATAACATTATATCACTTTACCCATCCTATTTGGTTTGAAAAAAAAGGTGCATTTGAAAAAAAATCTAATATATTATTTTTTAGAGATTTTTGTGAATTAATTTTTAATCAATATTCATCAAAAGTAAATTTTTGGTGTACAATTAATGAACCTGCAGTGATGACAAGTATGGGATATTTCAATGGTGAGTTTCCTCCAGGAAAGCGAAATCCTCAATTATCAGCTATTGTTTTAAATAATCTTTTAGATGCTCATGTTGAAGTTTATCATGCATTAAAAAAATTAAATAACGGAAGTGAATCTCAAATTGGAATAGTTAAAAACATCAATCATTTTGATCCATGGCGTAGGTGGAATATTCTAGATTGGGTAGTAACTTGGGCTGTAAATACATTTTTTAATAATTCAACAATTCAATATTTTAAAACAGGGAAATATAGTGTAAAAATTCCAGGAATAATGTGGTATTCAAGTAGAAATGATTTGGCAAAAAATGCTAATGATTTTATTGGATTAAATTATTATTCTCATAATTATTTACAATTTAATTGGTCATTTAAAGAACCATTTATAGTAAAATATAAAAATCAAGATATAATGACAGATATGCCATATACAATTTATGGTGAAGGAATTTACAGAGCTATTGAAGATATATCTAAATTGAATTTACCAATTTATATAACTGAAAATGGAATCGCTGATGCAAAAGATAATAGAAGAGAATTATTTATTAAACGTTATTTATATGCAGTTTCAGAGGCAATAAAAAGTGGTTATGATGTTAGAGGCTATTTTTATTGGAGTTTATTAGATAATTTTGAATGGGCGTTTGGCTATGATATGAAATTCGGCCTACATGAAGTTGATTTTACTACACAAATACGAAAATTAAGAACAGGTTCTTTATATTTTAAAAAAATTATTAATAAAACTTAATAAAGTTATTCCATTAATTTTAAAATTAATGGAATAACTTTTAAGAATTTAAAATTATATTAATTAAAATTATAATATCTAAAATATTAATTGTATTATCTGAATTTAAATCTGCTGTAGAAAAATCAGAAGGGATTAAATCCAATATCATATTGATAATAATCACTGCATCTAAAATATTGACTAAATTGTCACTATTTATATCACCTGTAATACCTAAATTAGAATTAACAATCTCAATTAGAAAATCATCTAAAGCAGCCTCTACAAGTGAACCTCCACTACCAGTATCACCATTATAAGATATATCCTCAGCGATAAATTGAAATTTAATATTATTAGTTAGATTAGTATAATCTGATAGTTTTATTCTCTTCTTTATCCATTCAGTATTTGAATTAGCAGTAATGTGAAGATCATTCCAACTATTACCTCCATTAGAGGAAACTTGAACTTTCCATTTATCACTTCCACCATTATCTCCAATGTTGTTTGTATACCAATACCAATAAGTGACTAATACCTCATTAGTATTACTTAAATCAAAAGTTGGACTAGATAGGGTTGTCTTACCTCCATCAACATCATCAAATCCACCATTTCCACTTTCATAACCATTTCCAGTAATAAAACACTGAGTACCATTTAAAGTGTGATCAGAATCTGGTTGAATTAGTAAATTATTATCATTATATGTTCCTACTGGATCTGCTAGCTCCCATATCCCTGCTGTCGCATTATCTTCATCGCTTCCAATTGTCCAATTATTTAATTCTGTTTCAAATTCTGTTGAATAAAAATCTGGTAAATCTCCCACTGTAAAATAAATGGGATTTTCAGTACCATTTGGTGGATAGTATTGAGTTATACCATCTGAATTTAATGCCATTAAAAAATATTCAACTATCATTCCATCATATAATCCAGATATATTTCCTTCATATTGATCTAAGTTCAGAGTCATTTCCGTTGTATTCCATCCTTCACCAATATCATAGGATAGTTCAACAACTTCAATATTTCCTAAATAAGAAGTTACTTCAGCACTGATTGATATGGAAGTTTCTTCATAAGGTATATCATTTAAATTTTCATGAGCTATATTTATTCCACTAATTCCAATACCATCAATAAAACTTACACCAGAATTAATCGGATCTAAGTATTGGCTAAGTCCCATATTCCATGCTTGATCAAAACGACCATATCCATGATTATATTGTTGGGAACAATAACAATCCGGAGATGGATCGCAATAATTAGTATAAATATAACTTGCAATACCTACTTGTCTTTTATTTTGATTAAACATTGGAGAACCAGATGAGCCGGGTATAACTCTTCCATCATTATATTGGAATTCCCAATAATATCCATTTGCATTTATATTTGTAGCATCTTGGGTTATCTTTTTTATGTCACCACCCGGATGATGAATACCTAATACATTTTGCGGAGTAATACTTATATTTGACCATCCAACAAAATAAGGATTATAAGAATCTGGTATATTTGATGTAATTTCTAATAGAGCAAAGTCCGGCCCAGAATCAATAACAGCGTTCGCAAGTAGGTTTGAGCCACTTACACTTTGAGTCTGTAATCCCGTAGTTCCATTACATGTTGCTGATTGATAGTTGAACAAAAACACATAACTATTTGGGCTACCACTGACACAATGGTCTGCAAATAAAACGTATGGCGTCCTATCATTAAGTGTATTATTTATTAAAGAAGCAGAGCATAATCCACCACCCATTGTAACTCTAATTGTACCATTAATTTGGTCTTCGAAGCCAGCACTTTCAGGGCATGAAACATTTATATTACAATCTTCTCTTGTTGTGTTTTCTAAATCTGAAAAATAGCCCATTATATCTGTGTAGTCATGTATTAGAGAACCAATATTTAATCTCGATTGCCCAATTTCATCTTCAGGTATATTTAATTCAATAATTATTTTATCATTTTTTACAATACTCGTGGGGAAAATATTTGATTTTTTATTATTTTTAGATGTAAATGCTCCAATGTACATACTACCATCTTCATTATATAAGTACAAGGTAGAATTATCTGATAAATAAAAATCATCAAAGATAAGCCCTATTCCAAGGGCACCCTTAGATTCAATTTTTAACAAATAGGTGAGTGTATTATTAGATTGAATGGGGTTTATATTATTCACTATGTTAAAATTTATTGAAAATTCATCTCCATATTTCAAAACCATTGGATGAAATTTTTTTTCAATTAATTGGTTTTTATTTACTTTGATTGATTCAATATTTTTAATATTATTTGAATTAATAAAATTTGGAAATCCTTCTTGCTGGATTTGAGTATAAGAAAGTGTGAATAATAGTGTGATTAATATGTAGTTTTTCATAGATAAAACTACGATTTATAAGATAATAATATAAGTAAAACTATGTAATGAATTGTTTTTTATATCTAAATAATATTTTATAATTATTCTAAAATTATATTTACTAAAATAACAATATCTAATATATCTATTTCATTATCAGAATTTAAATCTCCTGAATCATTTTCTGTGTTTGATAGAATCATATTAACAATTAGTATAATATCAAGAACGTCTATGGTATTATCTAAATTTATATCACCGATAAGATTATTTTGAATGTTTGATATTTTTAAGAATCCAAATTGTCCACTATCAATTGCAATTATAGCTCCACCATCTTCTGTTAAGTCTATATCTTCACCGGCCCAATCATAGGATTGATTAGAAATATCTAAAGATGAAAAGGTGTTCTCCCATTCTATATTCCCAAGATTATCAAATTTAATTAAATATGCATTCCAGGTATCAGAGCAATCAGAACCATTACATTCTGAATAGTTTCCATACTCATCTCCTGTACCAGCAATTACTACACAACCACCATCATATGTGGCTTTTATTCCCCAAGCTTCATCATGAATATATTGTGGATTAAACTGTCTAGGATTTCCAACTTTTTTCTCCCATAACTGGTTTCCATTATTATCTATTTTTATTGTATAAGTATCCCAATTTTCTGTTCCAGATAATGTATGTCCAGTTAAAAAAATATCTCCATTATCATTTATATCCATACCAAAACAGTGGTCATAATTATTTCCACCATATTCATAATGCCAAATTATTTCACCATCTAATGACATTTTTATCAATTTATAGTCGAAGGCTTCTTCTGTTAATCCTGAAATTATTAATTCATTATTAATATTGAAAATTCGATATGCTTGTGAAATGTAATTATTTATATTAATACTATTTATTTGAGTACCATCATAATTAAGAAAAGTCACTAGCCCTTGTCCTTCAGTGTAAAAAGTATTGTTTGAGTCTTGAGAATTTTTATAACCCACTGCAACTATACCATTTGGTGTCACTGCAGCATGTTCAAATGCATCGGTACCACCATTATTATAAGTTTCAGAGAAAATAGTTTCACCAGATTCTTTATCAAGTTTTATTACTACACTATTTCTATTTATCGCACCACAAATAAGGTATCCATCAGTCATTTCTATTGCGCTATTTCCTAAATTATGACCACCATTATAGATCTCTCTTTCCCACAATAGCTGTCCATTTGAATTCGTTTTTACTATATAAATTTTTGAGTTCGGTAAAAAATCTGTTTCACCAACCTGAAGGTATCCACCGTCTTCACATGTTAATATATAATGGCCATGAGATTCTTCTCCGGAACCATTATAAGTATTAAACCAATCTATTGTTGGTTCTGAAAATATTAGAGATAAAAAATAAAAAACAAAAAACTTCTGCATAATTATTATCCTATATTGAAATTTTAATTATAAAATATACCCACCAAATTATTAATATTAATAAACCTATTTTAAATACTCTTGCTCTTAAAGGGACAAAGTTAGATGATAATCTAACGTAACAATGAAAGTAGCGTGAAATAACAAAAATCCATGCAAAAAATATATCAAATATTGTGATTTTATTCATTGAAATAAGAATTGAGATTAATACATAGAATATTATTGGTAATTCAAATTGATTTTTAAGTGTTTGTTGAGAAATAGCAATTTTTTCAGGGGGAATTTCAAGGTAAGTTTTAAAATAATCTGCAGAAACTTGCTTATCTTTGTATGCTCTTTTATTATCAAAATAATTTTTTACGTATAAAATTGCAGTTAAAAGAACCATTAGAAATGTAGGATATAAAATTAATTTAGCTTCCATGTTTTCCTGTTTGATTTTAAATCATAATTAATTGATATTAAATTGTTTTTTGAGATAAGAAAAAACTAGCTCTGGTTTATCAAAATAATTGTTTTTTCCTAGTATATCAACAAAATTTAGTTTCTGAAATATTTTATTTATTTTATTATTTGGGTTATATACGATTACCGATATTCCTTTTATCTTAGCACTTTTAATTATATCTTCAAGTGCATAGGCTCCAGAGAGATCTATTTTTGAGGTCTGTCCCATATCAACAATTAAAATTTTATGATTCTGGGCAGTCCTATAAACATTAAGAAGTTTTTCAATAGAGCCAAAAAATAAAGCTTTTTGTAGCTTTAAAACAACAATAGGAAGTTTAGTGAATTTATCCTGTTGACTATCAAAAATAAAATTTGATTCAGAAAATGAAATCATATTATGATGATATTTTGAATTAAATATATATTTTAAGTCTTTAAAATAAAAAAGTACTGCGATAAATACACCAATACTTACAGCTACCATTAAATTATAAGTAATTGTAATAAATAGAACAATTGTAAAAATAAATAAATCAATTTTAGGTAATTTTCTTAATATTGGTAAAACTCGATAATCTAATATATCTAAACCAACTTTTATTAGTATCGCTGCTATACAAGCAATTGGTATAGCTTCTACAAAAGATTTTAAACCAAGTAAAATACCTACTAGAGTCAGGCCATATACTATTGATGATAAAGGTGTTTTACCACCAAATTTAATATTTGATACAGTAAACATAGTTGCTGTTGCCGTTGAAACACCACCTATTAAACCAGAAACCATATTTGCTATTCCCTGTCCAAATATTTCTCTATCACTTATATGCCTTGTTCCCGTCAAATTATCAGAAATGATACAAGTTAGTAAACTATCTATAATTATTAAGCCCGCTACAGTGAATGCAGGTGCAATAAATTCATTAAGTCTTGAAAGATTTGGGAAGTAAATTTTAAACGTTTCACTTTGTATTGATGTACTGAATTGATCGCCTATATATGGAATATTTAAGTTTAGAAAATATGAAATACTAGTACCTATAAGTAAAGCAATCAAT
>MDTB01065431.1_pt1 | contig 47511 bp, 52 predicted proteins | sample 811161 | NCBI WGS metagenome assembly MDTB01 (sample SAMN05326650, study PRJNA326480) | marine metagenome | isolation source: seawater | place: Mediterranean Sea | collected 2009 | reverse complement strand
GCTAACATCTAAATTTGAGGGATTACCCAACGTGTTACTTGAGGCACAAAGTAAAAATATACCAATTATCTCAAGTGATTGTCCAACAGGACCTAGAGAAATATTATTACAGGGTAAGTTGGGAGATTTATTTAAAGTTGGTGATTACAGAAAACTTTTTTATTTAATCTTAAAATTTACTAAAAACAAAAAAATACTTTTACAAAAATCAAAAAAAGCAAAAAAATATCTCACAAGATATGATTTTAGGATTAATAATGAGAAATATTATAAAATTATTTCAAACTACACTAAATGAAAAAATATAAAATTTCAATAATAACAGTGACGAAAAATTCTGAAAAGTACTTAAAAGAAAATATTCAGAGTGTAATTAAGCAAAATTATAATAATTATGAACACATAATAGTAGATGGTAATTCCACAGACAATACTTTCAAAATAGTTAAATCTTATAAAAATAAGTTAAAATTTATTAAGAATATAAATGACAAAGGGTTATATCATGCAATGAATGTTGGAATAAAAAATGCAAAAGGAGATATAATAGGAATATTAAATTCAGATGATGTTTTTTTTCAAAATACTTTAAAAACTGTGAATAAATATTTTTCTCAAGACGACGACTTAGATTTTCTCTTTGGAAGTGTATATAAACACAAGTTATTATCTGGTTATAATCCTTGGAAAATAAGTTTTAGCTTTGGTTTTTATTCAACTCATTCAGTAGGTTTTTTTATAAAAAAAAAAATCCCAATTCAAAGTTGGCCTATATAATCTTAAATATAAATATTCTGCTGATTATGATTTATTTATAAGGATGATTAAAAGACATAATCTTAAGGGCATGTCTTCAAAAAAAGATGAAATATTTGGAAGATTTAGGTCTGGTGGAGTATCTTCAAGAATAAAGTTTTTAGATTATCTGAGAGAATGTAATAAGATAAGATTAGATAATGGTCAAAACATTCTTGTTGTATATATAATTTTTATTTTAAGGATTATAAAAAATTTTAGAAGAATCATTTAATGAAAGTTTATATTTGTGTATTAATAAGTAAAAAAAATATTAAATTTTTAAACACGTTCTTATCATCCTTGAATCAGCTTCAAGTAACAAATGGTTATAATCTTCAATTTATTTTTATTCTTGAATCTAAATTGAGTAATCTTAAAGATTTAATCAAAAGATCTATCAAAAAAAAATTCATAATTATTAGTGCTCATAACAACAATATTCCTAATTCACGAAATATTTTTTTAAAATTTCTGAGGAGTCAAAATTATAGTTATGCTGGTTTTTTGGATGATGATTGTTTTGTTAATAGTAAATGGTTATCTAATATGATAAAATTTATTGAGTCTAAAAATTGCGATATAGTGGGTGGGCCACAAAAACATGAGTTAAAAGACAATTATTTTAAAGATTTTTATGAAATATTGGAACCAAAAAGGATTCACGGGCAATCAGTAAGATGGGTAGCAACAAATAACTGTTTTTTTTCTCAAGAAATTTTAAAAAGAACAAGCACTCTTTTTGATGAGGATTTTTCGAATTATGGTGGTAGCGATCAACTATTTTTTAGTAACTTTTCAAAAAAAAACTTTTCAGTAAAGTGGAACACCACGTCCTATGTAACAGAAAAATATCAGGTAGAAAGGGAAAACAAACTATGGTTTTTCAAAAGAAATTTTAGATATGGTTATTCAGGAAATAAGATAGATAATAAAATTTATGGAAATATTAGCAATGTAGTAATCTTATCTAAAATTTGTTTATTATTTATTTTTGCATTAGTTTTTTTATTATTTCCAACTCGTAAAAACATTCTGAGGTCATTATTCTATATGTTTAGAACTTATGGAAGAATAATCGGATTATCTAATTACAAACCTAAAAAATATATATAATTCAAAGAAATATAATAAGTAATAAAAAATAAAATAATTATATAATTACTTTTTCTAATAGACATCAAAATTTTCTTTTTATCAAAAAAATTTAAAAATATAATATAAAACATTGGTTCAAAAAATTTTTGAAAAATATAAAATCCTGTACTAAAAGTAATGAGAAGCAACGTTACCAATAAATAATCAATTAATTTATTTTGGCAATAATATAAAAGAAAGTAAATTCCTAAAAATGAAGTTGGGAAAATAAGAACTTTGCTATCTAATATTATCTTACTGGCTTTAAGAAAAAATCCCCCTCCAACATCTAAATTGTATTGAAAATTTATACTGCAGATTATTACAATAAGAAAAGAAGTAATAAAAATTTTCTTGTTAAATATATTTGATAATCGAATTTGAAATTTTCCAGAAAAATTCAAAAAGTTTTGAATTATAAATGGTATTAAGTAAAAAAAAATAATTGATGCACTTACCAAAATTGCAGAGTTGAAATTAGTAATATAATCTTGAGTTATACCAAAAAAAAGCAGAGGATTTATAAATAAAAAATAAAACCCTGGAACTGCACAGATAAAGATAAATAACAATATATTAAAAAACTTTTTTTTATCTATTTTCTTAAATAATAAAATTATTAAATAAATAAAAAAGAAAACATAAAATTGTTTGACATAACAAGCTAAGGCAAAAAAAAATATTGATATAAATAAAAATGATATATTTTTATAATTCTTTCTTATAAATGAATTATAAAAAAAAACACCAAAAGTAAAAAATATTAAAGCACTAATATGATTATTGCCCCAAATTGCTGAATATTGAAAAACAGGAAAAATGTATATTAACGAAGATAATAGTATGAGAATTGATTTGTTAACGTCATTAAATCGTTCTTTTAATGTAAAATAAAAAATAATTGGTAAAAAAAGTGAAATTATAAATACAGTTATCAAGTAAATGTTTAAAGAATTTATAAATGTAATTTGAGAAAAAATTAAGTGATGCAATGGGGTGTTAAGTAAATTTATATCGACACCTAGAGTCAAAGTATAAAGATTTTTAATATCTTCTTTAAGAAGAATTATATATTCCCAATGTGTTTTAAGATCGCTAACACTTCCACCATTTTTTGTTAAAATATTATAACTTAGCAAATATTCATTATGAGAAAATGACCCAAAAATATTCGATAAATTGATTTTTAGTGAAAAACCTATTATTGATGAAGTTATTAATAAAGTTGTAAATATAAAAACAAAATATTTATTTTTAATAAATTTATCAAGCATGCACAAAAAAGATTTTATATCTATTATAATACCTTACCATAAAAAAAAAAAATTTTTTCAAGAGACAATTAATTCTATAAGTAAACAAACTTTTAAAAATTTTGAAGTTATAATAATCTATGACGATCATGATAAATCAGAATTAAACTATGTAAAGAAAATTCTAAATAATGAAAAATTTTTAAAAAAACTAATCATTAATAATAAAATCATTGGAGCTGGTCTTTCTCGAAATAAGGGGATTAGGATTTCAAAAGGTAATTATATTGCTTTTTGTGATGCTGATGATTTATGGAAAAAAAATAAACTTAAAGATCAAATTTATTTTATGAAAAAAAATAAAATTAACTTTTCTCACTCAAATTATTATGTCATTAATGCAAGATCAAAAATAATAGGAAAATTAGAAGTAAATAAAAATATTTTTTATAGTGAATTGATTAAAAGTTGTGATATTGGGTTATCAACCGTAATGATTAAAAAAAGCTTAATTAATAAAAATATTTTTTCTAACTTAAAAACTAAGGAAGATTATTTATTATGGCTTAAATTGATAAAGTATACCAATTCTTTTAAAGGAATTAATAAAAATTTAGTTTATTGGAGGCAGTTAAGCGACTCACTATCTGCTTCTAACCTACAAAAAATTAGGGATGCATTTTCCTTATATAATGAACATTTAAAATTTGGTTTTTTATTGTCAATTTTTTGTATGATAAGATTGAGCATTAATGCTTTTAAAAAGAAAATTAAAATGTATTCATAAAATTTAATGCAAAATTTAACATTAGTAATACCAGCAAAATTTGAGTCGACCACTTTACATCATGTATTAAAAGAAATAGATGATTTAAAATTAGATTGCCAAAAAATTGTTGTAGTTCCCGAATACGACAAGGAAACAATTAAATCTATTGAAAATTTTGATTGTAAAATTTCTATTCAAAAAGGTGAGGGTTTTGGTAATGCTATTATTCAAGGACTTAAAGAGTCCAACACAGAATACTCATGTATTTTTAATGCTGATGGGTCATTTGATCCTAAGTACTTGTCAATCATGATAAAAAAATTTGATGAAAATATAGATTTTATATTTAACACAAGATATAAAAAACCTGGGGGGAGCGAAGATGATACTTTTCTTACACAAATAGGTAATTATTTTTTTACTCTCATATGTAATTGGTTGTTTAAACTTAACATTTCAGATGTATTGTTTACATATGTAATGGGTAAGACTAAAGCATTCAATGATCTGAATCTTTCAAAAAACGATTTTACTTTTTGTATTGAACTACCAGTCAAGGCGAAATTTAATGCCTTTAAGATAATTGATCTACCTTCTTTTGAAAGATCGCGTATAAGCGGAAAAAAAAAAGTTAATGAATTTAAAGATGGTTTTTTAATATTAATATCTATAATAAGATTATTCATTAAAAAAAAATGAAAAAAAAAATTGCTTTAATTACCGGAATAACTGGCCAAGACGGATCTTACTTAGCAGAATTACTTTTAAAAAAAAATTATGTTGTTCATGGTTTAATAAGAAAATCTTCATCTTTTAACACAAAAAGAATTGATCATTTATATGTTGACCCACATAACAAAACTAATTTTTTTCTGCATTATGGTGATTTAACTGATAGTAATAGTATTTATAATATTATTCATAGAATAAAACCAAATGAGATTTATAATCTAGGTGCCCAAAGTCATGTAGGTGTTTCCTTTGATAACCCCGAGTTTACAGCAGAAGTATCAGGAATAGGAACTTTAAGAATATTAGAAGCTATAAGATTTTTGAAAATTAAAAATATAAAATTTTATCAAGCAAGCACGTCCGAGCTTTTTGGGGAAACTTATGGCAAATCCTTTTTCACTGAAAATTCAAAATTTCACCCAAAATCTCCTTATGGTGTAGCTAAACTTTATGCTTACTGGATTACATCAGTATATAGAGAGTCTTATGGAATTTTTGCCTGTAATGGAATTTTGTTTAATCACGAGAGTCCGAGAAGGGGAGAAACATTTGTAACTCGAAAAATAACTAGATTTTTAACAAAAAAAAAACTTGGTTTTAAAGACATTCTTTATCTGGGAAACCTTAATGCAAAAAGAGATTGGGGACATGCTAAAGATTATACCGAAATGCAATGGAGAATTTTACAACAAAAAAAACCTAAAGATTACATTATCGCAACTGGGCATGCTTACTCGGTAAAACAATTTATTGAAATAGCATCAAACTACTTAGGGATGAAAATTTTTTGGAGTGGAAAAGGATTAAATGAGATTGGTTTCATTAAAAAAAACGGCAAAAGAGAAACAATTATTAAGATTGATAAAAATTATTTTAGACCTAATGAGGTGAATTATCTAAGAGGTAATGCAAATAAAGCATATAGAGAGCTTAAGTTTAATCCAAAATATTCTTTTAAAGACTTGGTAAAAGACATGATCGATAGCGATCTACTTAAAGCTCAAAAAGAATTAAGAAAATAAAATGTTAGAAACTGATGTAGTACTATTTTCTATTTTATTGACTTTAATCATAAATTTTATTTATAAAAAAACTGAATTTTGTTTAGATAAAAAATTTTATTCCCATAAATCTTTTGCAACAAAAAAAATTATTCCTATTTCTGGAGGCATGATATTCTCGCTATTATTTATTTATTTTTTACCAAATGAAAATTTTTTAATAAAAATCACAATTTCATTCTTTTTTTTAATAGGATTTTTGTCAGATATAAATTATTTAACTTCACCAATTAAAAGAATTCTTTTTCAAGTTATTATTTTGATAATTATATTGAGTCTAACGAAAAACCTAATTCAATCTATTCGGATTCCTTTTTTTGATTTTATGTTACAAAATATCTATTTTAAATATTTTTTTACAATATTTTGTTTACTTGTACTAATGAATGGATCTAATTTTATAGATGGTATGAATAGTTTATTTTTGGGATACTATTTAATTATAACATTTATATTAATATGTCTCACAAAAGAATTTCAATTTTTAATTAATTATCCAGAATTAGGAATAATCTTTTCAATTATATTAATTTTATTCGCATTTAATGCTTTTGGGCAATTACTCTCAGGGGACGGTGGAGTTTATATTATTTCTACATTTATAGGACTCTTGATGATTAACATAGTGAATTTATCAGAGAAAATATCACCTTACTTTATCGCTTGTTTATTATGGTATCCAGCCTATGAATGCTTGTTTTCAATGATAAGAAAAAAACTTAAAAACCAGATTACAACTAAACCTGATAATAGACATTTACATCATCTAATCTTTCTATTTCTAAAAGAAAAAATTGAATTTAAAACAGAGTATATTAATTTGATGACTGGTATTTGTATTAATCTATTTAATGTTATAGTTTTTTTCATCGCTTATCAAAACTTTTCTCAAACAAAGATTTTAACGTTATTAATATTTTTAAGTTTAATTTTTTACACGTTTATATATTTTTATTTGTTAAAAAAGTTAAAAGTTTAATCTAAGATTTTCTTATTAAAACGCATGTTTGCTAAAGCAAAAATTAACCAAAACAATGAACCATTTAAAGTTGAAAAAATACTTCCACCAGGTAATAGGGGGATTAAAAAGACTAATAAATATAAATTTATCCCTGTGAAAAAAATATTTCTAGACTCAAAAGATTTAGATAGGTTAGTAAAAATAAATCTTAGGGCTAAATAAAAAAATAATAAATATCCAATTATGCCTTGTTCTGACAACAATTCAAAATGTAATTGATGAGGATGAGTACTACATCTTTTAGAGGAAAAGAGTAATTCTGTATTAAAATATTTTTCCTCAGCACACTTAATCCTAAAATTTTTGCTGCCAACCCCGTTGATTGGATTGTCTTTAAATATTTCCCAAGCTACGTCATAATGCGATAAATAAGTAATTTTTTGAAATCTATCTAAAAATTTTTCGGCATTATTACTTATAAAAATTCTTTTAAAAAATTCAGTTTGTTTAATATATATGTTTGGACTTACAATAATTGAAATAAATACCATTGACAGAACTAAAATAAAAACTTTGAATTTACTTATAAGTAATTGATTTGATTTTATAAAAAATAAAATTAAAGAAAATAGTATTAAACATTTAATAAAGTTTGACCTTTCTCCAGATATTAAAACAGCTAAAGGTATTAAAAAAAAAATAATGTTAATAAAAATTTTTTTTGTCTTTTTTAGTTTTTTATTTAAGAAAAAAAAACACACAATAAAACTAAAAAGAAGTAAAAATGCACCAACAATGTTTTCATCGTAAAAAAAACTTACTATTCGAGTAGTATCTAGGCTTTTGAAACCCAACATATTTTGACCAAATATTCTTTCAAAAAAAACATCAATAATTACAATTATTACTATAATCATCCAATTTTTAAAAATTTTTTCTAATTGCTTGTTATCTAATATTAAATATTGAAGAGAAAAAACTAGAAGTAAAAATTTAATAAAACTTAATGATCTTAAAACCCCATCAAAACCATAATCTTGGTTCAAAAAATAATTAAAAAAAGAGTTGATATTCAAAAATATGTAAAGAGAAATAAGTAATTTAAAATTAATACTTTTTAACCATTTCCATTCACTTCTTTTTATTACATAAAAAATAAAAAAAACATCAATTAATATTATGTTTAGGTTTAAAGCAAAATTTCCCAAAATAAATGAAACTGGGATTATTGAAAATATAATATTGATTGTTTGAGTTAGCATCAATTATTTTATATAAAGTTTGATAATCTTTAACATAAAAATATGAAATCCTTGAAAACTATTTTTCTTAATTTGGAAGATTTAATTATTTAATAAATGGATATATTAATATTACTTTCTTTTTATCTTTTAATTTTCTTCTCAATTATTGGTTTTGGAAACTTAACTTTAATCTTTTTCAAAAATTCAAATTCATTGAGTGACTTGGGTTTTAGAGGAATTTTAACTTTGATATTAATTTCCTATATTACTAATTTTTTTTTTCCTCATTCTTATACTCACAATGTAATTTTATTATTAATTGGTTTAATTTCTTTTATTTTTTTGATCTTAAAAACAAGATTTGAAAAAAAAATAATCTACCTGTCATCTATTATGATTGTAATATTATTTGTTGGACTATTAATGTACAAAAATCATGATGATTTTTTTTATTATCATTTTCAATATACAGTTTCTCTAATTTCAAGTAAGAAAATAATTGGATTAGGTTTACTCGAACATGGTTTTAGGACACCTTCCTCTTTATTTTATTTAAATTCATTATTTTATTTACCATTAGTTGATTATTATTTACTCAATTTAGGGGCAATCTTTATTATGGGTTTTAGTAATATTTTCTTTTTTGAAAAGATATTTTTTTATTTAGACAAGAAAAAAACTGATTTTATTTTATTCTTATCCTTAGTTTCATTAATCTTGATCAACACTGCATTTTATAGGATTGCAGAACATGGAACAGATAGATCAGCACTTATATTAATTTTCGTTTTTGTTGTAAATTATTTAGAAAGTTTAAAATTTAGGAGTAATTTAAGTATAGTTGGTTTCAATAAATACTTTGAGAGAATGTTAATTTTATTGACGATAATAATTTCATTAAAAAGTTTTTATGTAATTTACATTGCTGTGTTTATTGCTTGGATTTTAAATTATAAGTTTATCTTTAAAAAAATATCAATTACTAAAAATATATTTAAAAATTACTCAACTTACTTTTTTATTTTGGGTTTATTCATATTTACTTTAACAGTATTTTTAAATACTGGTTGTTTAATTTATCCTGCTAGTTTTACCTGCCTGCCAGGATTGGAATGGGGAATACCACTTGAACAAGTGAGTCAAATGAAGAGTTGGTATAGTCTTTGGGCAAAAGCAGGAGCAAATCCTGATTACAGAGTTGCTAACCCTGAATTATATTTATCAAATTTTAATTGGATAGAAAATTGGTTTAAAACTTATTTTTTTACTAAAGTTACTGATTTTTTATTAGTAGTTTTAGTAATAACTGCCCTGTGTTTTTTTCTTCTTAAGAAAGATGGATCTAAAAAAATTGAAAAAAATCAATACAAGTATATATATTTTATAATTTTTCTTTTAACAATTGAGTGGTTTATTAATCATCCTGCGCTTAGATATGGTGGATATTCTTTAATTTCATTATTAATTTTTTTGCCCTTATGTAACTATTTAAGTTTAAACTCCACTTACTCTTATGTTTTTAAGAAAAAAGTTTTTTTATTAATTCTTTTTTGCTTTGTAATATTTACATCAAAAAATTTTATTCGAATAAATCAAGAAATGACTAAATACGGATATGATCCCTTAAGAAATCCTTATTACAACATAATAAATGACGGGTTTTATTTTGAAAAAAAAATATCAGAAATAAATAAAATGGTAGATAAAAAAGATAAAAAATATTATTTAATTCTAACTCAGGATTTGATTAATCAAAAAAATTAAATTAATTATAGTCAAAATATGAAAAAAATTATAATTGTAACTGGAGGTGCTGGTTTTGTTGGATCTAATTTAATTAAGTATTTAATAAAAAAAACGAATTACAATATAATAAGCATAGATAATTATTCATCTGGTACAAAAAAAAATCACATTAAAAATATCAAAGTAAAATATGTTCGAGATGATACTAAAAATATTTCGAAAATATTCAATTACTGTAAAAATAATATAATTTCGGTATTTCACTTTGGAGAGTTTTCAAGAATATACCAAAGTTTTTTGAAAATGAATAACTGTATAAGCTCTAATACAATTGGGACTCATGAAGTTTTTAATTTTTGTTTAAAAAATAATATTAAACTTATTTATTCTGCAACATCTGCAAGTATTGGAAATAAAGGAAAAGATAAAAATCTATCTCCTTATGCTTTTACTAAAGCAAAAAATCTTGAAATGTTAGAGAATTTAAAGCAATGGTTTAATTTTAAATTTGAAATTATATATTTTTATAATGTTTATGGTCCAAATCAAATTTGTTTTGGAGATATGGCAACTGTAATAGGTATTTTTGAAAATCAATTTAAAAAAAGAGAATCTCTTACGGTAGTAAAACCCGGGACTCAAACAAGAAGATTTACTCATATAAATGATACTATTGAAACATGTTATTTTGCTTGGAAAAAAAATAAATCAAGACATTATAGTATTTCTAATAGAGAAAGTTACAGCATTATACAAGTTGCAAAAATGTTTAAATCGAAAATAAAATTTTTACCGAAAAGGAGAGGTGAGAGATATGCTTCAGCTTTAACTAGCATGAATTTATCTAATAAGGTTTACAAAAGGTTTGGTAAAATTAGCCTGAAAAATTATATTGAAGGTTTTATTAATAGGCAAAAAAAGACCTATAAATGATGGTTTACAATTTAGTTTAAAAAGGTATAAATCAAGCGCCGGTAATTTTTGCAAAGGTGTCATACCCGATCCCATCCCGAACTCGGAAGTCAAGCCCTTTAGCGCCGATGGTACTTTGTCTTAAGGCATGGAAGAGTAGGTCGTTGCCGGCATAAAAAATTACTTAAATTATGAAAATAAAAAGCTCGTTAAAATCTTTAAAAAAAAGAGATCTTAATTCAAAATTAGTTAGAAGAAGAGGAAGAGTATATATAATTAATAAAACAAATCCAAAATTTAAAGCCCGTCAAAAATAATTTTTTATGGATAATGAGAACCATAAAAACACTTGGAATAACTTTACAAAATTCGTTTTGTGGGGAACTGTCGCGGTAGTAGCTATTTTAGTATTATTGGCGATATTCTTGTTATAGTTTTATAAAATGAAAATTTCCTCAATATCAGAAGATAAAAAAATTGAAAAAAGGATTGCAATTACTCCTGAAGTTGCAAAAAAATATATTTCTAATGGTTTTGAAGTTGTAATTAATAAAAATTACGGGCGTCATTTGGGTTTTTTAGATGAGGATTACAAATCTTTAGGTGTATCAATATTAGAAAATGATAATGATGTAATCAAAAATAGTGATATTGTTGTTCAATTAGGTTTACCTTCGGATGATAAACTTGATTTGTTTAGAGAAAATCAAATACTTGTTGGTGTATTAAATCCTTATGAAAATAAAGATAAGTTAGACACACTTGTTAAAAAAAAAATAAGTAATTTTTCACTTGAACTGTTGCCAAGAATTACAAGAGCACAGTCTATGGATATTTTATCCTCACAAGCAAATTTGGCCGGATATAAGTCGGTAATAGAATCTTTTGCCTTTTTTGAAAAAGCGATACCTATGATGATGACAGCTGCAGGAACTATACCAGCAGCAAAAGTTTTAGTTGTTGGAGCAGGAGTTGCAGGATTACAAGCTATAGCTACCGCCAAGAGAATGGGAGGAATCGTTTTTGCTACAGATGTAAGGATGGCTTCAAAAGAACAAGTTGAAAGTTTAGGTGGAAAATTTTTAATAGTCGAAGGTTCAGAAAATCTTGAAACTAAAGGAGGATACGCTAAAGAAACTTCAGATGATTTTAAAAAAAAACAAGAAGAATTATTATCAGAAACTTTAAAAAAAATTGATATTGTTGTTTGTACAGCCTTAATTCCTGGTAAAAAAGCACCCATAATAATAAAATCAGAAATGATAAAAAATATGCAACCAGGATCTGTTATATATGATTTAGCTGCTGTTCAGGGTGGAAATACAGAGTTAACTAAAGTGGATCAAATCGTGGATATAAATGGTGTAAAGATAATGGGTGAGACAAATATTTTAAACAAATTACCGACTTCAGCTTCAAATCTTTACTCAAAAAATGTATTTAATTTCATAATTAATTTGTATGATAAAGAAAAAAAAAAAATTTATATTAATCTAGAGGACGAAATAATTGAAAAGACTTTAATTAAATAATTATGGAAATAGATCCTTTTATTTTTAGACTAAGCATTTTTATATTGTCCATATTTGTGGGTTATTACGTTGTTTGGAGTGTAACGCCGTCTTTACATACTCCACTAATGTCAGTAACCAATGCTATTTCGTCAGTTATTATTGTTGGAGCTATCATTGCCGCGTTAGCTACAGTTGAAGGTAATATTTTTTCATCTTCAAGTATATTTGGTTATTTGGCTATTACTTTAGCTGCAATAAACATTTTTGGTGGTTTTCTCGTAACTCAACGAATGCTTGCAATGTACAAAAAAAAAAAGAAAGATAAATAATTATGTCAGCGAATTTATCAGCTATTTTTTATTTAGTTTCAGGTGTTTTATTTATTTTAGCTTTAAGAGGACTTTCTTCTCCAGAGTCTTCAAGAAAAGGAAATCTATTCGGAATTGCGGGTATGTTAATTGCAATAACTGTTACTTTTCTGTCAGTAAATAATTTTTCATCAGGATTTCTATATGTGATTTTGTTTTTATTAGCAGGTGGGGCGGTGGGCGCTTTCATCGCTTATAGAATTCCAATGACTGCAATGCCAGAACTAGTTGCAGGCTTCCACAGCCTTGTAGGATTAGCTGCAGTGCTGGTAGCTATTTCAGCTTTCATAAATCCTGGAGCTTTTAATCTTGGATCTCCAGGCGAAATAAAACTTGCTAGCCTTATTGAAATGTCAATAGGTGCCGCCGTTGGTGCTATAACTTTCTCAGGTTCAATTATCGCATTTTTAAAATTACAAGGAATAATGTCAGGTGCACCAATTACTTTTAAAGGTCAGCATTTTCTTAATGCATTAATATTGGTAACAATATTTGTGATAACTTATTTTTTATGCTCTTCACAATCCTCTAATTTATTTTGGATTTTAATTGCTATATCTTTTCTAATTGGTTTTTTATTAATTATACCAATAGGCGGTGCCGATATGCCAGTTGTAATATCAATGCTGAATTCATATTCAGGATGGGCAGCAGCAGGAATAGGTTTCACACTTGAGAATACGGCTTTAATTATAACTGGTGCTTTAGTTGGTTCTTCAGGCGCAATCCTTTCATATATAATGTGCAAAGGTATGAATAGGTCATTTTTTAACGTAATTCTGGGTGGATTTGGAGCAACTGAACAAACTACTGGTAATAAAGATAAAGAGCAAAAACCAGTAAAAAATGGTAACGCAGATGATGCTGCCTTTTTGATGAAAAACGCTTCCTCTGTAATTATTGTTCCGGGTTACGGTATGGCAGTAGCTCAAGCACAACATGCTTTAAGAGAAATGGTTGACACTCTAAAAAAAAATGGGGTAAAAGTTTCATACGCAATTCATCCTGTAGCTGGTAGAATGCCTGGTCATATGAATGTACTATTAGCAGAAGCTAACGTTCCATATGATGAAGTCTTTGAATTAGAGGAAATCAACAATGATTTTGCAAATTGTGACGTTGCTTACGTAATTGGTGCTAATGATGTTACAAATCCAGTTGCTAAGTCTGATCCTCAAAGCCCCATTTACGGTATGCCAGTCTTAGATGTTGAAAAATGTAAATCTGTTTTATTTGTAAAAAGAAGCTTATCTCCTGGTTATGCAGGTATCGATAATGATTTATTTTATAGGGACAATACTTTAATGTTATTTGCGGATGCGAAAAAAATGACAGAAGAAATAATTAAAAATCTTTAAAAAATTGACTAAAATTTTTTGCGACATAGCCGATATTCAAACTATTAAAGTTTATAATAAGAAAAGTATTGTTAAAGGATTTACAACTAATCCTAGCTTGATGCGAAAAGCTAACGCCAAAAATTATGAAGATTATAGTAAAAAAATTTTAAAGATTACTAAAAAACCAATTTCGTTTGAGGTATTTGCTGATGACGAAAAAAAAATGATCTTTCAAGGAAAAAAAATAAGTAAATGGGGCAAAAATGTTTATGTCAAAGTCCCAATCACTAATTCAAAAGGAAAATTTACTGGAAAAGTAATTAAAGAATTAAATTCTCGTGGAATTAAATTAAATATAACAGCTGTTTATACCTACACCCAAACAAAAAAAATATTGAAAAAAATAGATAAAAAAACAAAAGTTATAATATCTATTTTTGCAGGTAGAATGGGTGATGCTGGGAAGGATCCAGTCCAAGAATTTAGGAAAAGTATAAAAATTGCGAAAAAATTTAAAAATGTAAACATTTTATGGGCAAGCACTAGAGAGCCTTATAATTTTTTACAAGCAAAACAATTGGGTTGTCAAATTATAACTGTTCCACCAATGATGATAACAAAAATTGAAAATTTCGGTAAAAGCTTTAAAGACTTAACCATTGACACTGTGAGAGGCTTTCTTAAAGACAGTTTAAAATCTAAATTTAGAATTTAGTTTTATTTTATAATATGAATATTGTAAAAAAGATTTAAGTCAAAAGATTTTATTCTTAATGGCAAGAAAGACTCTTTAAAAACTTTTGGGAAATTATATTTTATAATTGAGTGTAAATTAAATATTGAATTGACGTGTTCTGTAGCATTCATATAATCGAATTCTTCTTTTGAAATCTGATATTTTTTTTTTATTGAAAACATTTTTAAATATAAACGACCAATTCTAAAAAGAAGACCAGGATCAGTAGGAAGAGATATAGATAAAATTCCTCCTTCTTTTAATTTATTCATCATTTCAAATAAAAATTCCTCTGGATAATTTATATGCTCTAAACAATGTGAGATTATTATACGATCAAAAGTTTCATTTTCGTAAGGAAGTTTTTTTCCATCATAATTAATTGGAATTACTTTTGGATTATCTTCGTAATTCTTTAATATAATTTCTGATGTATCTGCTATGTGATATTCATCATAATGATGGTTTATAAACTTATAATGTGGCGCACTACCAGCACCAATCTCTAATACTTTTGAAATATTTTTTGGGAACTTAACATTTTCTAGTTGTTTATGACAATGTTTCATAAAAAAACCTAACAAACCTGTGTAAGCATGCTCATTATATTTTGGTGTTAGACCTTTAAATAATTTATTTTTAAACATTATTTTTTATATATTTGGTAAAAACTAAAAATATTGAATTCAGCAGGTAAAAAATTAAAGGGATAATAGTATTGTTTTAAATTATTAAAATGATAGTTGATGATCGCTTGATTGTTATAATAGGAGTTGATGTGCTCAATTGCATTTATGTAATCATATTCTTTTTCAGAGATTCTATATTTTGAAAAAAACTTTTTTTTAAAAAAACGTAACGTTCTGTACATTAAAGCGGGATCAGTTGGTAGAGCTATTGATATTACTCCATTTTTTTTTAATAGCGTGAATAATTTTTTTAAAAGAGACTCTGGTTTATAAATATGCTCAAGGGAGTGGGAAAGTATTATTCTATCAAATTTTACTTTTATATTTAAATTATCATTTTTCGAAAATATGGTTTTTATATTAGGGTAATTTTTTTTTAAAAATTTTATGGCAAAATCAGAATTCTCTAAGCAATAATAGTTATTAAATTTATGATTGATATAATTTATATGTGGATGAGTACCCGCTCCTATTTCCAGCACATTTTTGTATTCTCCATTAGTAATATTTTTTTCCATAAGTTCATGACTTTTTTTAAAAAGATATGAGGTAGCTCCACTGTAACATTCATCATTATATTTTTTTTCTAATTTTCTAGTTAGTTTTGGATCGAATCTGTTTGAATACATAGATATTTTTATTTTTTTTTATTAATTTATACAAAGTTTTTAATAATCTCACTACAATGAAAAAAATTTCTATATTCTTTTTTATGGTTTAAATGATCATATTTCATCTTTAAGAATTTAGAGTCAACCATTGGATCAATTGAATTAGAGTTTGAAGCTTTCAACCATTTTTGAATTGGATAAGTAAAACCGCCTTTCTTCTTATTGAAAAAGTTGAAATTGAATTTTTTTAACATTATTTTTTTTAGGATTGTTTTATCTCTTATTAAATATGATTTATTAGATGGAATAGTTAACATCATTTCTAATATTTTTGAGTTTAAAAATGGAGATCTAATTTCAAGAGAATTTAGCATACCTGCTTTATCTGCTCTTGCTGATATTAAGTCTGGTATATAAAAATTGACAAAATATAGATAATTTTTGTCTTTATAATTTACATTTGAATAATTATTTTCAAATTCTTCGATTTCATTTAAAATTTCCTCAAATTTTAATTTTTCATCAAACAACTCTTCATAATCTTGTATTGATAAGGTTGATAAAAAAAATGTATTCTGAAATTTTTCATTTACTTCCATACCTTGACAGAATCTTCTTAATTTAAAATCTAAACTTAAATTATTTTTTGAAATAGGAATTAAATTAAAGATGTTTTTTGTTTTGGATACTAGTTTGTTTAATTTTAATAAATTTATATATCTAAATATACTAATATAATTAAAATTTTCATAACCTCCAAAAATTTCATCTGCTCCATCACCTGATAAAACTGATTTTACATGAGAAGAAGTTAATTGTGATAAAAAATACATTGGCACGAAAGTTGGAGCGCCAACGGGCTCATCTAGTAATTTTATAACTTTATCAAATTTATCTTTAAATTTATTTTCATCTAATTTTGTTTGGTAAAGTTTCATATTTAATGAATCACTCATTTTTTTCGCTTGATCAATTTCATCAAATGATTTTTCATCAACAGATATTGAATAAGACTCAAGATTCTTGTTATGGTTTAGTGCGTACAAGCTTATTAAGCTACTATCTAATCCTCCACTCAAAAAAACACCAATTTTACTATCTGAGAGCAAACGAGATTTAACACTTTCTCTAATTAGGAAATCTAAATTTTCTATAAAATCATCTTCTTTAAATTTAAGATTTTTTTCTATCTTTGGATTATAATATGTACTCTTTTCTATTTTTTTTGACAATAAATCTATTTTTATACATTCTGAGTGTTTCACTTTAAATATCTTTTTATATATTGTTGTTGGCGCAGGTATAAATGAATAAATAAAATATTTTTTTATCCCAGTTTTATTTATTTGAAGATTTAAATTTTTGAACTCCTTGAATATTTTTAGTTCAGATCCAATAATAATTTTTCTTTCATCAACAAAATAGAATACTGGTTTTTCTCCAAATTTATCTCTGCCAATTATTACTTCATTTTTTTTAAGATCAATAATTACAATTGCGAATTGTCCATCAATTTTTTTAAATAAATCTTCACCCCAAGTAATGTATCCTTTTAGAACAACCTCTGTATCTGAACTTAAGCTTTTAAAGTTTACATTTTGTTCAATAAGTTTTTTCCTTAACTCAAATTGATTATAAATCTCACCATTATAAGCAACAATAATTTCTTTATCATCTGATAAAAGAGGTTGTCTTCCATATTCCGGATCCATAATAGACAGTCTATTATGACCGACAAAAATTTTTCTATTTCTATCAATATGATAGTTTGTTTCATCAGGTCCTCTATATTTAATTATTTCAGTAGCTTTTTTGACGTGGCTTTCATCTACATCTCCTAAAGAAACAACAAATCCACACATATATTTCCTTACTATATACTAATTTTATTTAAAATTTTGACTTATACTATTATAAGTTTTTTTATGAATAACCAAGATATAAATATAAAGTTAAATGATGGAGGATATCTTTATCCCATAAAAGTTTTAGAGACAAAAGATGCTTTAGATTTGAGCCATTATTATAATCAAACTAAAAATAAGATAATGAAAAAAAATTTGATTCTTGAACATAAATTTAAATCACACCTTATATTTAAAAGAATAAATGATCTTATTAGAAATAAAAAGATATTAGATATTGCAGAGAAAATTATTGGACCAAATATACTTTGTTGGAATTCTATTATTTTTTATAAAAAAAAAAATAGTAAAACATTTGTAGGTTGGCATGAAGATAAAACTTATTGGAATTTAGACAATGATAAAGTTTTAACTTTTTCTATAGCATTAAGTAATTCAACGATTAAAAACGGTTGTTTGAAATTTTTAAAGAAAAAGAGAAAAGTAGACTATGAGATATTAAAATCAAATTATAACATGTTAGCCAGAGGTCAGAACGCAATTCTTAACGAAGATGATGAGTTTGAAGAAATAGAACTTAATCCGGGAGAATCTTGTATTTTTAGACAAGATGCTGTTCATGGGTCAGGTGAAAACAATTCAGATGAAGATAGGTTTCTACTTGCAATTAGATATATATCTACTGATAACAAAACTAGAAAAAATCATACTTCTGCTACTTTAGTAAGAGGTACTGATGAGTATAATTTTTATGATCACGAGCCAACTCCATTAGAGGATTTTGATAAAAAAAGTATGAAATATCATCAAAAATTGATGTCAAAACAAACACAAGTATTCGCAGAGTATAAATTAAAAAAGTATAAACTGAATTTTTTATCTTTTTTAGTCAAAATTCCATTTGTAAGATATATCTATTATTGCTTAGCAAAAAAAATATAATACTAGAATTAATGCCCAAAGTAAGAACGGAAACTTTATTCATTCATTTATTTTATATATTGTTATCAATAATAATTTCAGTCTATCTAATAGGTTTTAAAAGTTTTAATCCGTTCAATTTAGATTGGCTATTAACAAATGATCAAGTTGGCGAATTAATTGGTTGGTTAGATTATAAAAATTCAAAATTTTCATTTCCACTTGGAAATTTTGAAAAACCTGGTTTAGGACTTAGCTCAATTATTTTTCATGGAACTATTCCTTTATTTGCAATTTTTTTCAAAACTTTTTTTTCATACATTGAAAATTTTCAGTATTTTAGTTTTTGGATATTAATTTGTATTTATTTACAGGGCTTTATATCTTTTTTAATATTAAAAAAATTTATTAATGAAAATATAATTTGTTTAATTGGGAGTATTTTTTTTATAATAAGTCCAATTTTTATTTATAGATTAGGAATTCATCTCTCTTTAGCTGCACATTGGTTAATATTAATATATTTTTTAAATCATTTAACGAAGAATAGAAATTATCATTTATATAATATATTGATAATTGCAATTTCATCTGGTGTTCATTTTTATTTTACAGCCATTTTACTAATCATTAATACAATCTATTATTTTTTTAGTTACAAAAAAATTTTCTTTATAAAATTTTTTTTTATTAATTCGATTATTTTGAGTTCATTTATGTACTTGCTAGGGTATTTTGTTTTACCTCCACAAGATGTAATTGGTTACGGATATGGTCAATATAAACTAAATTTGCTATCCATAATTGACCCAGGAGTTGCTTCAATGGGAAACAAAATTAATTGGTCACTTTTTTTACCTGATATTCACAGCAATTATGGTGAGCATGAGGGCTTTAATTATCTTGGTGTTGGAATAATTTTAACTTTTTTAATTTCATTATTAATTTTTTTAAAAACTTTTTCAGATTATAAAAATAAAGAAAATTATATAATTCTATTTATTGGAATAATTCTATTTTTTTTGGCGATTTCAAATAATATTCATTTTGGAAAATTTGAAATTTTTTCATTCACTATAAATAAATTTATTTATGGCTTTCTTGGAATGATAAGAGCTAGTGGCAGATTATTTTGGCCAATTTATTATGTTATTATTATTTTTTCTTTAATATTTATTTACAAAAAATATAAAGTAAAAAGCACACTAATAATAAGTATTCTATTAGCAATTCAAATTATAGATTTATCACCGGGTTTTAAATATTATGAATTCGGAAAAATTTTTATTAAAGATAGAAAGATTTTAAAAGATGATATTTGGTCTGAAATTGATAAAGAGTTTAAAGTTATAAGCCAAACTTTTGTTAAAAATCAGAGTAATGATTTTTTTAATATTACTCATTACTTAGTAAAATCAAAAATTATGTCAGAGATTTTTTATTCTGCAAGATATAATAGAAAAAATATGACCGCTTTAAGATACAAAAATTATAAAGATTTATATAATGGAAAATTAAAAGATAAAATTTTTTTAGTGAGTTCTTTAAGTCATTTAAATCATTTAAAAAATTTATATGCAGATCAAAAAGATATTAAATTTGTTAATAGAGATAACATTTGGATGGTATTCAAATCAAATCGTATTGAATTAAAAAAAGAAGATTTAGAAAAACTTGAAAAAATTGAAAATAAAAAAATTTTTTTAAAAAAGAGTATTGAAATGAAATATCCAATGAATCCAAATGAAATTTCTTTTTTAGGCATGGGATGGGAAAAATATAATAATGAAAATGAGCCATGGACAGATGGACCAAACTCATCATTAATCATCGAATTGCCAGATTTAGACTCTGAAAAAAATTATTTTCTCAAAATGGAATTTGAAAATAAAAAAAATATTACAGGAGAGAAAATTGATTTAGAAGTTTTTTCACCAAATCTAGACAAAGTCTATAAATTTGATTTTGAAGATACTAATAAGGTAATAAAGTTAAAATTAAAAAAAAAAGAAAAAATTAATAAAATACTTGTTATAAATTTAAAATTGAATGGGATGGTATCTGAATTTGACCGTATGATTTCACCAGATGAGAGGAAAATAGGTTTAAAATTTAAGAGTATAGAGTTAGTTAATTAAATATCTATCTTAGAAAGTTAGTAACTTTATAATATTGTCTAGAAAATCTGAAAGTAAAAGCATCCAGCATGAATAACAACATCATTTTCAAACTTACCATCTTTTTATTATCATTAACATTAACAGGGATGGATAGATAGTCTACTTTATATAATTTCGTTAAAATAAAAAACTCAGCATCGTGAAATAAATTTCTATCTGATAAAAATTTTGTAATTTTAATCTTTTTTTTATTGAAAAATTTTATGCATTGTGTGTCTTGATCAATTTTATTACCAAATAATATTTGAAGATAAAATGAACATATTATTGAAATAATTTTTCTGATTCCTGGTCTTTTGATTTTAGAATTTAAATGAGTCTTAGGTCCATATATTAGATTAAAATCAGAGTTTTTAATTATCTTATAAGCTTTGGCGTAAAAATTTAAATCCCAAGCATTGTCAATTGCACATATGGCATTCAAATCATATTTTGATTTTTTTATACCCAGTTTAATAGCTGCTCCTCTTGATGCATTTTGAATATGGAAAAATTTTAGATATTTATTTTTTTTACTTAGTTTTTTCAGTATTTCTTTTGTTCCGTCAGTAGATCCATTTGAGATAATTAAAATTTCAAATTTTTTTATTTTTTTAAATTTGACCCAATTAATAAAGTAATAGACTTTATTTAATCTTTTTTCTTCATTATAAACTGGGAATATAAAAGAAATTTTATTCATTCATAAATTAAATTTTATCAAATTTGGTTGCGGGGGACGGATTTGAACCGCCGACCTTCAGGTTATGAGCCTGACGAGCTACCAGACTGCTCCACCCCGCGATATCCTTAAATTCTGTTTTTAAGTTTATTTAATTTTTTAACTCTTTTAATATTTTCTTGAAGTATTCTCTTTTTTTTTTCTGATGGCTTTTCATAAGTATTTTTAAGTTTTATTATCTTAAAAAAACCGTCACGTTGAAGTTTTCTTTTTAAAACTCTTAGTGCTTGTTCAACATTATTATCTTTAACTTCTATTTTAATAACAACCTCCAAAAAAAACGTTAGTTAACATTTTTAAAATTTTATGTCTATAAATATTATCCAGATTTTTCATTGATTCTTTATAGCTTTCTCTTTATCTCTTTTTTCTTTTTTCAACCTTCTCTGCGCTTTTTCATCAGCTTTTACTAAATCTTTTTGTGAAAAAAGACCTAAAGCAACGGGATCTTTAGAATTTAAATTATTAAAATTCCAATAACTTTTATTTCTAATTGATAAAACAGAATTTTTAGTCATGCCGACTAATTTTGCTATTTGAGAATCTTTTAATTGAGAATAATTTTTTATAAGCCACAAAGCTGAGTCGGGTTTATCTTGTCTTTTTGATAAAGGAATATATTTTTTATTTTTTTTTTCAGAATTTGAAATTTCAACATCTGTATTTTGTATCTTAAGAGGTCTATTTTCATCTTTGGATGAAAGACTAATTTCTTCCCTAGATAATTGACCTGCAATTATTGGATTATATCCTTTTATACCTTTTGCAACTTCTCCATCAGCTATGCCTTGAATTTCAACCTCGTGCAGTTTACAAAAATCAGCAATTTGCCTAAATGTTAAAGTAGTGTTTTCAACTAGCCAAACAGCTGTAGCCATCGGCATTAAAGGTGCATCAGACATTTATTTCTTTTCAGTTTTAAAATTTTGAAATTTTTTATTAAATTTACTAATTCTACCCTTGTCCATTAATTTTTGCTTTCCTCCAGTCCAGGCAGAGTGAGATTTCGGATCAATTTCTAATTTTAGTACTTCTCCCTCATTTCCCCAAGTTGACTTAGTCTCAAAATGAGTACCATCAGTCATTTCGACTTTTATTTTATGGTAGTTTGGATGAATTTTTTTTTTCATTTTGAGACTTATAACAAAAGATTTTTTTAAAACAATTAAAAGTTACTTAATTTATTTGAAAATTTTTCACTTATATTAGGATTAGAGGCGATTACTTTAATATTTTTATGATTATCCAGGTTTATGTCATTTATGATACCTCCTGCTTCTTTAATAATAATTATACCTGCTGCAATATCCCATAAATTAAGATTGGATTGAAAATAACCATCATATCTTCCTGACGCAACGTAGGCCATATCTAGAGCTGCACATCCAGATCTTCTGTATGGAATATCTTTAAACATGTTTGAATTCTCTCCTCCAGTAGCAAATAAACATTCATTAAAATTGTTTTTTTTTGAAACTCTTATTCTTTGGTTATTAAAGAAAGCACCATTATTCTTTTCTGCATAAAACATTTCATTTTTTATCGGATCAAAAATTAAACCTGATTTTATTTCATTTTTAGATAAAAGACCAATAGAAATTGCAAAATGAGGAATACCATGAAGGAAATTGACAGTTCCATCTATTGGATCAATTATCCAAGTATTATCTTTATCTTTATTATTTTCAATACCATTTTCCTCACTTACAAAAGAATAGTTTGGTCTGGCTTTTTTTAATTCACTTATAATAATTTTTTCCGTTTTTAAATCAGAGTTAGTAACAAAATCAGTTGGTCCTTTTTTAGATACCTGAAGATTTTCAATTTCACCAAAATCCCTAATTAAAATTTTTGATGCTTTTTCACTCGCCTTAATCATTATGTTTAGATTTGCAGAGATTGAATTCATAAGATTATATTTTTTTTAGGTATTCAAGGTTTCTAGTGTCAATTATAACTTCGTCTCCACTCTCAATAAATGGGGGAACTTGAATATTTAAACCGTTATTTAGAATTGCTGGCTTATAAGAAGATGAAACTGTCTGACCTTTTAAAGCTACATCGGTAGACGCTATTTTACATGTAACTTGAGTAGGTAAGTCAACTGAAATAGGCATTTCATTATAAAAACTTACTATTACTTTTAAGTTTTCGGTTAATAATTTTCCTTTATCTCCAACTTTATCTTTTTTTATTTCTATTTGTTCAAATGATTTAGGTTCCATAAAATAATAATTATTATCATCTTCATATAAATAGTTGAAACTTATCTCTTCCAATGAAGCTTTCTCAACAGTTTCACTAGATCTAAATCTTTCATTTAATTTTGTATTTTTGCTCACACTTTTCATCTCAACTTGAGCAAAGGCACCACCTTTTCCTGGTTTTACATGTTGAGTTTTTAATACTTGCCATAAGTCATTTTTATACTCTAAAAGCATGCCAACTCGAATTTCACCAGCGTTTATTTTCATTTTATTTTTCTAATTGCATCTATTGGTTTTAGTTTTTTATTCTTCCAAATGTAGCCTGAAATAGCTAAAAAGTTTGCCTTATTCAACAATAGTTTTTTGTAATTTTCTGAATTAATACCCCCAATAGCAACAATAGGAATTTTTGTGAACTTTCTGACTTTTTTAATTAAATTAATTGGAGCTTTATGTCTGATTTTTTTAGTTTTGGATAAGTTAAAAGCGCCAAATGCCAGGTAGTCAGCTTTATTCTTTATAGCTATTTTTGCTAATCGTATTGAGTTATGACAAGTAATTCCAATTAGTTTATTCCCAATTAATTTTCTAGCATCGACAATATTCATATCTTTTTGACCTAGATGACATCCATCAGCGTTTAATTTTTTTGTTAAATAAACGTCGTCATTTATTAAAAATTTAATATTAAATTTTTTGCATATTTTTTTGATTTTTTTTCCAATTAACAATCTTTTTTTGAAGCTTTCTTTTTTTAGTCTAAGTTGAAAAAAACTGACTTTATTTTGTCTTACAACCTTAATTAAATTATTATAGAAAGAATTATCAATTTTTGATGGCGAGATAAGATAAATAAATTTTTTTCTATTAATTCTCAAGATCTTTTGACCATTTTCCTTGAGCTGCTAATGTATTCATTTTCGCTCGGTGGTTAAAAATCTTTTGAGTGCCTTCAAAATTTTTTGTATCTTTTGACCAATATTTTAAGGCACTTTCTTGAAGGGCACGTCCATAAGAATAACTCATTATAAAACCTGTATCGTTATATTTATTAATTAAATTTAAATTTTCGGTTGCATCTATTTCTGATTGACCTCCTGACAAAAAAGCTATTCCCGGAACTTCTGAAGGTACTGAATTTTTTAAACATTCTAAAGTTAATTTTGCCACTTCCTCACTTGAGATTTTATCATCAGATTTATTACCAGCCAATATCATATTAGGTTTAAGTATAATTCCTTTTAAATCAACTTTATGAAAAATAAGCTCTTCAAAACATTTTTTTATCACCTCAGAAGTTTTTATAAAACATTCTTTTGCTGAATGATCTCCGTCCATCAAAACCTCTGGCTCCACAATTGGAACCATGTTACATTCTTGAACTAATGAAGAGTATCTTGCTAATGCGTGAGAATTAGCTTAAACTGAAATTTTGCTGGGGTAATTTTTAGAAATACTGTAAACACCTCTCCATTTTGTGAATTTTGCACCAAGTTTATAATATTCTTTTAATCTTTCTCTCAATCCATCTAACCCCTCTGTAATCTTCTCTTCCGGTGAGCTTGCGAAAACTTTAGCACCTATATCAACTTTAATTCCAGGGGTAGATCCCATTTTAAAGATTAAATCTGGTATACTATTATTTTGGGAGGATTTTTGTTTTATTGTTTCATCATATAAAATTACTCCACCTATACATTCAGTCATACTCGATGCAGTAAATAGAGTTTCTCTAAACAATAATCTATTTTCTGGGCTTGATGAAACCTTTACCCCCTCTAATCTTTTAGTCATAGTTCCTGTGCTCTCATCAGCCGCCAAAATTCCTTTTCCGTTTTTCAAAATTTTGAGAGCTAAATTATTTAATTCTGACATAACTATTTTAGGGCTTTTATACCAGGAAGCTCTTTTCCTTCAAGGTATTCTAAAAATGCACCACCAGCAGTTGAAACAAAGTTGAAATTCTCTGTTGCGTTAATTTTATTTATAAAAGCTACAGTGTCTCCACCGCCTACAACAGAGTAAATTGATCCTCTTAGTTTTTTTTTAGCAATTGCTTTTGCAATTTCGAGACTACCATTTGCAAAATTTGGATTTTCAAAATATCCCGCTGGACCATTCCAAAGAATTGTTTCACTAGTTTCGATAATATCTTTAATTTTTTTTATTGTTTTTGGTCCTATATCTAAAATTATATCTTCATCTTCAATATTATTGAGCTCTCTGATTTCTGATGTATCTTCCATATTTTTTCCAACCAAAACGTCCTCTGGATAGATAATTTTACAAGAATGATTTTTGGCAACTTCAAAAATTTGATTAATTGTTTTTTCACAATTTTCCTCTTTAATTGATTTACCTATTTGGCTGCCTTTGTGATTTATAATGTTATTAGCCATTCCTCCTACAAGTATAATATTGTTAAATTTAGGTATTAGATTTTTAATTATTCCAATTTTGGTTGATATTTTCGATCCTCCTATAATACAAGTAATTGGTTTTTTAATTTCAGTTGTAACTTTCTTTAAAGCATTAACTTCTTTTTCTAATTGTAACCCTGCAAAAGATGGTAAAAATTCTGTGATTTTACATAATGATGCATGCGCTCTATGGGAACATGAAAATGCATCATTTACAAATAAATCAGCTAACCCTGCCAATTGTTTTGCAAAAGAAATATCATTTTTTTCTTCTTCCTTGTAAAATCTAATGTTTTCTAGAAAAACAATTTGATCCTTAGTATCTCTAAATAAATCCTGTTTTTTTAATTTAAAAACATCGTCTATAATAATTTTAATTTTTTTATTAATCTTATTTTCTAAACTTTCACAAATGGGTTTCATCGAAAGATCTTTATTTATTTTTCCTTTAGGACGCCCGATATGGGAAACAATAATAATTTGAGAATTTTTTTTTAGTAAAAAATCGATTATTGGTAATATTTTTTCAATTCTAGTTTGATCAGTAATTTTACCATTTTTCAATGGAACATTTAAATCTAATCTTAATAAGATTTTTTTTTGATTGAGATTTTCACATTTTTTAATATTTCTCATTAAGAAAACTTATGAAGATATTCTGCTATGTCACACATCCTATTTGAAAAACCCCACTCATTGTCGTACCATGCAGAAATTTTACCCATGTTTTTTCCTAAAACATTTGTTAAGCTCGCATCAATAATTGCTGAAGCCGGGTCGTGATTAAAATCTATAGACACAAGCTTTTCATGAGTTATTTTCAAAACTTTATTTTTTCTACTAAAACTTTGAAACGCAGAATTAATTTTTTCAATACTTAAATTTTTTTTTGTACAAAAGACAAGTTCGACTAAAGAAACATTTGGGGTGGGTACTCTCATTGCTATACCATCTAACTTACCTTTTAGAGAAGGAATGATCTCCCCAACAGTTTTGGATGCTCCAGTCGAAGTTGGCACAATAGATTGACTTGCAGATCTTGCTCTTCTAGGATCTCTATGAGAATTATCTAAAATTCTCTGATCAGTTGTAAAAGAATGAATAGTTGTCATGAAACCTCTCTCAATTTCAAAATTTTTATTTAAGACATGTGCAACTGGAGCAAGACAATTTGTCGTGCAAGATGCTGCAGAAATAATATTATCGTTTTTTTTTAATTCAATTTCATTTACTCCAAAAACAATAGTTTTATCTGCATTTATACATGGAGCTGAAACTATAACTTTTTTTACTCCGTTATCTAAGTAAGGTAATAATTTTTCCTTTGAATTGAATTTACCAGTGCATTCAAAAACATAATCAACATCATGTTTTTTCCAATTAATTTTATTTAAATCTGTCTCTTGACTAAAACTAATTCTATTTTTGTTAATTGTCAGGTATTTTTCACCAAAAGTTACTTCAGCATTAAATTTTCCATGAATTGAGTCATGTCTTAAAAGTGTTGAGCACATCTCAGAGTTGGCTTTATTATTAATATGTTTAATTTCTATGTTTTTGTTATTTGTCTCAATGATTGATCGAACAATCATTCTTCCTATTCTACCCATTCCATTTATTCCAATTTTAATTTTCATAATTTTTTTTTATTTTCTCTACTATACTTTCTGCATCCAATTTAAAGTGATTATATATTTTTTTATATGGAGCACTTTTTCCAAAATCATTTATCCCAAAATTTATTCCATTATTTCCTGTATATTTTTTCCAATAATTTGTTTCAGAAGCTTCTATAGAAACAACAAGATTTGTTTCACCTAAAATTTTTTTTTTATACCCCTCACTTTGTTGATCAAACAATTCGTGACAAGGCATTGATATTATTTTGGAATAAATACCATCTGTGGCCAATTTATGACCTACTTCAATTGCCAAACTGGTTTCGGATCCGGTAGAGATAATTGTAACATTTATATTGTTGCCGGTTCTAAAAATTTCGTATGCACCAAAAGATGACATATTTTCTGACAAAATCTTATCTCTTGCAGGATTAATTCCTTGTCTAGTTAGAGCTATTACACTTGGAGAATTTCTACTTTCGAGCGCTAATTGCCAACATTCAAAAGTTTCAATTGTATCAGAAGGTCTAAAAACGTTTAAATTTGGTATAGATCTCAAACTTGTAAGTTGTTCTACGGGTTGATGTGTAGGCCCATCTTCGCCTAATCCAATTGAATCATGTGTAAATACATATATTACTTTTTGTTTCATCATTGCTGCTAATCTAATTGCAGGTTTACAATAGTCACTAAAAATTAAAAAAGTACCGCCATAGGGGATAAAATTACTGTGCAATGCAATTCCATTCATTATTCCACACATAGCATGTTCTCTTACCCCATAATGAATGTAGTTTCCTGAAAAAATACCTGGTTTAATAATTTTATGGTTTTTAGTCTTCGTATTATTCGAACCAGCTAAATCAGCCGAGCCACCAATTAGATTTGGTAATTTTGCGACATAATCTAAAAATATTTCAGATGACTTTCTCGTTGCCAATGGTTTCGAATCTTTTGAAAGATTTTTTTTTGCTTTTTCAATCAAATTTTTTAATAAGGATAAATTTTTATTATTTCTAGAAATTTTTCTATATTTCTTCTCATGTTTTTTTGCTTTATGTGAGGCTTTTTCTCCAATTTTTCTCCATTGAGTCAGTAATTCTTTTGGAATTTCAAAAGGTTTATGACTCCATTTTAATTTTTTCCTAACAAGTTTTACCTCTTCATCACCCAAGGGGCTTCCATGTGAAGACGCCTTACCACTTTTGTTCGGTGAACCGTAACCAATTGTTGTTTTACAAGAAATTGCGATAGGTTTTTTGGATAATTGTGCTTTTTTAAAAGCTTTTGAAATTTCTTTGAAATTGTGTCCATTAATTTTTAAATAATTCCAGCCATAACTTTTAAATCTTTTTTCATGATCGTCAGAGACCGCTAAGTCAGTTGGACCATCAATTGAAACAGAATTGTTATCAAAAAGTAAAATAAGATTTTTTAGTTTAAGATGCCCAGCAAAACTTAACGCTTCATGACTAATTCCTTCCATCAAACAACCATCACCTGCAATTACATAAGTTTTGTGATTAATTGCTTTTTTTCCAAGTTGTTTTTTTAAAATTTCTTCTGAGATCGCAAAACCAACCGCATTAGATATACCTTGTCCTAGCGGACCAGTTGTAGTCTCAATTCCTGTGTTTGGATGATATTCTGGATGGCCTGCACATATACTATTTAATTGTCTAAAATTTCTAATATCATTTAATGAAATACTTTTATACCCACTAAGGTAAAGCAAAGAATAAAGCAACATTGATCCGTGACCAGCAGATAGAATAAATCTATCTCTATTTATCCAATTAGGATTATTTGGATTAAAATTTAAAAAATCTTTAAACAGTACAGTCGCAACATCTGCCATACCCATAGGCATTCCTGGATGTCCAGAATTTGCTTTTTGAACCGCATCAATTGACAAAAACCTAATACAATTAGCTAAATCTCTATATTGTTTGCTCAAAATTATCCTGTCTAGACTAAGAAGATTCTATTTAATAATATAATAATATATATATGAATTCTGTGAACGAGAAAGAAAAAAAATTAAGTTTAGCGTTAACAAAATTAAAAAATTTATATTTAAAAGATCCTGATTTAAAAAAAAACATTGAAAATTTAAATACTCAAAAAAATCAATTACAAATTGAAAAAGAAGAATTAGAGGAAAAATACAAAAATTTATTAAAAGATTATGATGAATTGAGCAAAAAATTCGATGAGATTGAAAATAATGAAAAAATTGAAAAAAAAAAACAGATAGAATTTTCTGAAAAAATTGATGAATTAAATCAAGAAACAGATACTTTACTTGAGGAGATTGATAAATGGCAAACGTGAGTATAAAATTTAATGGTAAAGAATTTTTGTTATCTTGCGATGATGGTCAAGAGGAACATCTAGAGAATTTATTAATTCAAATTAACAAAAAATTTAATGATTTAAAAAATAATCTTGGAAATTTAGGTGAGAATAAACTTTTGCTTATCACAGCAGTAAAAGTAATGGATGAATATTTTGAAACTAAAAAAAAAGTTGATCAAAAAAAAGATGAGATAAAGATACTCTCAGATAGATTTAGAGAATTAAAATCACTCATTTATGATTATCGAGAAAAAAAAGAGGAAGAAATAAATAAATTAAAAATTGAGCTCAACAATCTAAAAGATCAAATTGAGTCAAATCAAAAAAATTATGAAAAATTTATTGATGATACAGCAGATGAAATATCAAGTTTTATTGAAAAAACAAATTTAGAAAATTTATCTTAAAATAATTTTTGTGAATAAATCAGAAATAAGAAAAAAAATTTTGAAAATTAGAAAAGGAAAATATTCTTCTAAAAAATTTATTGATTTTGAAATAATTAGTAAAATTTTAAAAATTAAAAGACTAAATAGTTGTATTATAGGGGGGTATTATCCTTATAATTATGAAATTGATATTTTTAATATTTTAAAACAATTTGAAAAAAAAAAATACTTGATTGCATTACCAAAAATAAAGAAAAACAATCAAATGGATTTTTATAATTGGTCATCTAGAGATCCATTAAGTGTAAACAAATTTGGCATACCCGAACCTATATCGAATGAAAAAAAAGATCCCGATATTTTGTTTGTACCCCTAGTTGCTTTTGATAAACAAAATAATAGAGTGGGTTATGGAGGTGGTTTTTATGATAGATACATAAGAAAAATTAAAAAGAAAAAAAATATCTTAACAATTGGATTTGCATATTCTTTCCAAAAAGTAAAAAAAATTAAAATTGAAAAATACGATACAAAACTAGATTTAGTTGTAACTGAAAAATCAAAATAACATGCGAGTATTATTTTTAGGAGATGTTGTAGGTTCTGCAGGGTGTTTAAAAATTACAAACAATCTAGCAAGCCAGATTAAAAAAAGAAAAGTTGATTTTGTAATAGTTAATGCTGAAAATGCAGACAAAACTGGTGTAGGGTTAACACAAGAAATTTGTGAGAATTTTTTTAATTGTGGGGTGAACGTAATTACGACAGGCAATCATGTCTGGGATCAAAAAGATATTATGAAATTCATAGAAACAGAAAAAAGACTTCTCCGTCCAAAAAACTTGTTTGAACCATCACCAGGCAGAGGATTTGAAATATATTTAACAAAAGATAAAAAAAAAATTGGTGTTCTTAATTTAATGGGCAATGTGTATATGAAAAAGTGTGATGATGTTTTTGAAACGTCAAAAAAATTCTTAGAAAGATATCAATTAAAAAAAGATTATGATTTTCTTTTTGTTGATTTTCATGGCGAAATAACAAGTGAAAAAAATGCAATTGGAAATTTTTTTGATGGTAAGGCAAGTTTAGTCATTGGCACTCACACTCATGTACCAACGAATGATGCACGGATATTAACTAATGGAACAGCTTATCAAACAGATGCTGGAATGTGTGGAGATTATGATTCTGTAATAGGCATGAATAAAGAAAATTCTATTAAAAGATTTATGAAAGAAGATTCAATTAAACATTTTCCATCAGCTGGTGAAGCTACTTTAAGCGGAGTTATTGTAGAGACCAACATAAAAACAGGACTTGCAGATAAAATAGAAACTTATATTTTTGGCAGTGGTTTAAAAAATTTTTAATATTTTTATGGCAGGACATTCTCATTGGGCAGGTATTAAACACAAAAAAGGTAAAGCGGACAAACAAAGATCTAGAATTTTTTCAAAATTATCAAAAGAAATTACAGTTGCAGCAAAGTTAGGTGATAAAAATCCAGATACAAATGCTAGATTGCGTTCTGCAATACAAGCTGCGAGATCAGCAAATATGCCAAAAGATAATATTGAGAGGGCTATCGACAAATCCTCGATAATTACTACCCAAAATTTTGAAAGTTTAAGATATGAAGGTTTTGGACCATATAAAGTTGCGGTTATAATAGAAACCTTGTCAGATAACAGAAACAGAACAGCTTCAAATATAAGAGCTATTTTTCAAAAAGCTGGAGGAAGTCTTGGTACCCAAGGTTCAGCCTCACATAATTTTGAAAAATTAGGAGTAATTAAAATTGATAAAAAAGATATTTTAGATGAAGATATTTTAGAATTAGCTATAGAGGCAGGAGCCAAAGAATGCAGTTCTAATAATGATTTTCATGAAATTCAGTGCTCAACAACTGAAATATATAGTGTTAAAAAGGAATTAGAAAAAAGAATTAAAAATTTTATTTCAACAGGAATTGAGTGGATACCAATTAACAGAATTGAAATTGCAAAAAATAAAGAAGAGGATCTAGTTAATTTTTTTGAAACTTTAGAGGAAGATGATGATGTTCAAAGTATATATTCAAACGCAAAATTTTCAAAATAATCTATGCTAATTATCGGTATAGACCCTGGAATTTCTGGTTCAATTTGTTTTTTCCAGGACGGAAAGATTGTTGAAGTTCTTGAAATGCCGACTATGACGGAAGGAAAAAAAAATAAAAAACAAGTTAATGGTGCACAAATTTATAATGAAATTAAAGATAGAGTAAACAAAACTGAGGAAAAAAACATAAGAGTGATAATAGAGCAGGTGTCCGCGATGCCTGGACAAGGAGTAACAAGCATGTTTAATTTTGGACAATCTTTTGGAATTTTAAAAGGAGTTTGTTCCGCAATGCGGTTACCGATGTATTTTGTTAGGCCGGCTAAATGGAAAAAGTATTTTGGCCTGATTAATTCTGAAAAAGATGCTAGTAGAACAAGAGTAATAGAGATGTTTCCATATTTTTCGTCTAATCTTTCAAAAAAAAAAGATTCGAACAAAGCAGATGCAATATTAATAGCTTGTTTTTATCATGAAACATATAAATTAGACCAATAATCAAAGTAATTTAGAACAAATTCATGACACAATTAAGTGTGAGAAGGCATTATGGAAGCTGATATATCATCTCAGGCAGTAGGATTAGCATCAAGTGCTGATTTTTCTATTTTAAATTTATTTATTCGAGCAGATATTATAGTTAAATCAGTAATAATTATATTAATTGCATGCTCAATTTATTCGTGGGCAGTAATTATAGAAAAATTCAGATTATTTAAAAAAATTAATCAGTCTACAGAGGAATTTGAAAACAAATTTTGGAATTCAAAATCTGCAGAGACGTTTTATAATAATCTACCATCGAATATTAGTGATCCAATGGCATTAGTTTTTAAGGATGCTATGCAAAATTTATTAAAAAGAAGATCAAAAACAGATTTGCACGAAAGGATGACAACAATGTTGGAAACTGGAATTGAAAAGCAAATGGCTAAAATTAGTAAGGGCTATACTTTTCTAGCAACTGTAGGATCTACAGCTCCCTTTATAGGTTTATTCGGAACTGTTTGGGGAATAATGAATTCCTTTCAATCAATTGCTATTTCAAGAAATACAAGTTTAGCTATTGTTGCACCAGGTATCGCGGAAGCATTATTTGCTACTGCATTAGGATTGCTTGCTGCTATTCCAGCGGTTATTGCGTATAACAAATTTAATAATGACTCAATTTTATATTCAAAAAAATTAGAAAATTTTTCAAAAAGATTTTTAACAATAATTTAAAATGGGATTTAAATTAAATCGTTCTTCAAAAGAGCCTATGAGTGAAATTAATGTGACACCATTTGTGGACGTTATGTTGGTTCTTTTAATTATATTTATGGTAACAGCACCACTTTTAACAGTTGGTGTACAAGTTGATTTGCCAGAAAGTTCAGCTGACTCACTTCCAGAAGAACAAGAACCTTTGACATTGACTATAAACTCTAAAGGAGAGATTTTTATTCAAGAGTCTAAAGTTGAATATAATAAAATTATTGCAAAAGTACTGGCAGTCTCAAAAAACAGAACCGATACTCGGATATATGTAAGAGGTGATAAAACCATTAATTATGGAAGAGTTTTAGAAATAATGGGATTATTATCTGGTTCAGGATTTACTAAAGTTGCATTAATATCCGAACCCTATAAAGAGAGGTAAATATCTTGAATAGAAGTATATTAATCTCTTCTGTTTTTCATTTGCTAATTATTGTCATTACAGCAATGAGTCTACCTTTTTTGACAAAAAAACCTATAGATTTACCTCCTATAGTATCAATTGAATTAATACAAATTACGGATAAGACAAATATTCCTTTTGCGCCAAAAGCAAAAAAAACAATTGAAAAAATAAAAGAAGAAGAAAAGAAACTGGTTTCAGCACAGGCTCCACCAAAAAAAGTTAAAAAGATAAAACCAGATGCTATTCCTATGCCAGAGGACAAGACGAAAAAGATAGAAAAAATTAAAGAAGACAAACAAAACCCAGAAAAAATAGATAATGAGATTAAGCAGGTTTCTGAGTTCGAAAAAAAAGAATTATTTGACCCAAACAACATTGCTGCGCTAATTGATAAATCGAAGATTGAAAGTGCAGAAACTTTTAATAAAACTGATAAAATTACTCAGGATCAGGATAAGAACATTAAAAGTGCAGGACTAACTTTGAGTGAGGAAGATGCATTAAAAGCTCAAATTTTTGGTTGTTGGAGTATACCTCTGGGGCTACCATATAATGAAAATCTACTAGTAAGAATTAAACTTCAACTTAAACCTGACGGAACTATCATAAGATCTGAAATCTTAGATCATGCAAGAATGAACAAACCTGGACAAGGTTTCTACAAAGTTTTGGCTGAAAGCGCTTTGAGAGCTATAAAACTTTGTCAACCTTTAAGAGTCCCAACCACTGGATATGAAAGATGGAAGGATTTACAATTAAATTTTGATGCAAGAGAGATGTTAGAAGGTTAATATGATATTATGATAAAAAAATTTATTTTCTTTGCCCTCATTTGTCTGCCAATTAATTCATACGCATTAATAGAAGTTGATATTACTAGGGGAAATTTAAATCCTCTTCCAGTCGCTGTTTCACCTTTGTCAATAGATGAAGTTTCTAGAAAAAATTTTGAGAAAATTTTGGACAAAAAAAATATTGGATCTGAAATATCAATCATTGTTGAAAACAACTTAAAAATATCTGGTCTTTTCAATCCTCTTGATAAAGACGCTTTCCTTCAAAAACCAGATATTGCAAATTTAAAACCTAGATTTGAAGATTGGAGTTTAATTAAAGCGCAGGCTTTAATTACTGGTAAAGTAAGTTTTGAAAATGATAAATTAAGGGTGGAGTTTAGACTTTGGGATGTTTTAGCTGGAAAAGAAATGATGGCTCTTGCTTTTACTACTGTTCCAGATAACTGGCGAAGAGTGGGCCATATAATTTCTGATAAAGTTTATGAAAGATTGACTGGTGAGAAGGGTTATTTTGATACCAGGATTATTTATGTTGCAGAGGAGGGTGCAAAAACTAATAGAATTAAAAAGTTAGCAATAATGGATCAAGATGGTTTTAACAATAAATTTTTAACACTAGGTAACGAGCTAGTTTTAACCCCAAGATTCAATCCCACAAGTCAAATGGTAACTTACCTTTCATATTTTAGAAATCTGCCGAGAGTATATCTTTTAGATATTGAAACTGGAACCCAAGAGGTAGTTGGAGATTTTCCAGGTATGACTTTTGCTCCAAGATTTTCACCAGATGGAAAAAAAATTATTATGAGTTTTGCTAAAGATGGGAATTCTGATATTTATACAATGGATTTAGAAAATAGGATTGTTGATAAGATAACCAACCATCCATCAATAGACACTTCTCCTTCGTACTCACCAGATGGTAAATATATTTGTTTCAATTCAGACAGAAGTGGCTATCAACAAATCTATATAATGGATAGTGATGGAGATAATGTTAAAAGAATTTCGTTTGGGAAAGGATTGTACGGCACTCCAGTTTGGTCTCCTAGAGGTGATTTAATTGCTTTTACTAAATTGCATAAAGGAAAATTTTTTATAGGTGTGATGAGAACAGATGGAAGTGGAGAGAGACTATTAACCGAAAACTTTTATCAAGAGGCTCCCTCATGGTCACCAAATGGAAGAGTTTTAATTTTTTATAGAGAGACCAAAACTGATCAAAAGGGAGAAGGATTTTCTGCAAAACTATGGTCAATAGACCTAACAGGTTACAATGAAAGACAAGTAAAAACGCCTACTGACGCTTCCGACCCATCTTGGTCATCATTATTAAGTAATTAATTAAATTAACTTGATTTTTAGCTTGAAACATCTATTTAATTGTGAAAAATTAAGATTAAGTAAATTGATCAAGGAGTAATAATGACATTTAACAAAATTTTAAGAAATGCGTTTTTAGTAATTTTAGCATGCTTTGTCCTTTCTGCTTGTGCTACAAAAAAAGTGTCAACACAAATACAAGGTGATGTTTACACAGGAACAGATACTGTTGAGTATTTAGCTTCAGGAGTGCCAGATAGAGTATTCTTTGCAACTAATGAGTCTGTTTTAACTACTGCCTCTAGAGAGACTTTAAGAAAGCAAGCTGCATGGTTAAGAAAAAATTCTAAAATAACAATTGTTTTAGAGGGACATGCAGATGAAAGAGGAACAAGAGAATATAACCTTGCACTTGGTGAGAGAAGAGCTAATGCTGCAAAAGATTACTTAATGACTTACGGTATTTCTTCAGACAGAATTTCGGTTTTGAGTTATGGTAAAGAAAGACCAGTTGACTCTGGATCTAACCCATTGGCTTGGTCAAAAAATAGAAGATCTGTTACAGTAAAAGCTAACTAAGTTTCAAAATTCAAAGACCTCAAGCAATAACATTCTTGAGGTCTTTTTTTTGCCATCATTATAATTATTACTGATAATTATGAAGCACATTAAAATTATAATATTATTTAAAATAATTATTTTTTTTAATTTCCTTTGTCTTCCACTAAGCTTTGCAGATAATAATGATATTAACGAGATTTTGAGGCTTTTACAAAAAGATCTTAAAACTTTGGAAAAAGCTGTTTACTCTAATTCTTTTGAAATTAGCAATAGTGAAAATAACTTAGACGTATTAAATGATACAAATTCTGAAGATGTATTAACTAGACATTTATTAAAGTTATCTGAAATTGAAAGTCAATTCCAAACACTAACAAATAAGTTTGAGGAAGTTAGTTTTAAATTAGATAAACTTTCTAATAGACTATCAAAAGTTCAAGCAGATAATCAAATTAGATTTCAAACTATAGAAGAGATTATGTTATCTGGTGAAAACATGAGCGAAATTTCAAAAAAATTTAAAAATGATAATAAAAAATTATTACCTGGTAGTTCACAACCACAAGACTTAGGTTCAGTATCTTATAAGGATACTGTTACTAATGAAACCTCCCAAAAAATACAATCTGTAGAAACTACAGCATCAATTATAACAGAAAATTTTCAATCAGAAGAAAAAATACTTCCAAAAGAGTCAGTTCAAAAACAATATGAGTTTGCAACAAGCTTTTTAAAAGTTGGGGATTATCAAACTGCAGAAAGAGCTTTTAGAGAATTTGTTTTATCTAATCCTGACCATGATTTAGCAGGTAATGCTCAGTACTGGTATGCAGAAACTTTTAGAATCCGACAACTTTACACAGATGCGGCGTCCGCTTATTTAGAAGGATATCAAAAATATCCTAAAGGAGAAAAGGCACCTATAAATTTATTAAAGCTTGGTATATCTATGGTGCAAATTGGTGAAAAAGATCAAGGATGCAAAATGATTAATGGTGTAGAAAAACAATATCCTAAAGCTAACCAATCGGTTATACAAAAAGCCAAATATGAGTCCAAAAAATTTGAGTGTATCAGGCAGAAGTCTTAATTTATTAAAAACAAGAATTACTGACAAAAATTTAAAAAGGATTTATAAAAAGTTCGAACAATCATTAAATTTAAATAAAAACTTTATTGTAGCAGTTTCAGGTGGCTCTGATAGTTTAGCTTTAGCGTATCTGACAAAGATTTACTCCTTAAAAAAAAAAAATTAAAGCTATTTATTTTATTGTTGATCACAGGATCAGGACTGGTTCAACAAAGGAGGCAAACAGTGTAAAAAAACTGTTAAAAAAACACAAAATAAAAACAGAAGTTTTAAGTTGGAAAGGAAAAAAACCTTCTTCAAATATTCAATCAATAGCTAGAGCTGCAAGATATGATTTACTTTTTAAAAAATGCAATCAATTAAGAATTAATAATATTTTACTTGGACATCATTCAGATGACTTGCTTGAAAATTTCCTTATTAGAATTTTGAGGGGGAGTGGTTTAAGGGGATTAGCTTCTTTTGATAAAAAAACTTTAAACAATAAGATCAGCATTATTCGTCCGCTAATAAATTTAGAAAAAAAAGATCTGATTTATGTTTCAGAAAGAATATTCAAATTTTATGTGACTGATCCATCTAATTCAGACGATAAATTTCAAAGAATAAAAATTAGAAAGCTTTTAACTTCACTCCAAAAAGAGGGCTTAGATAAAAAGAAATTTTTATCAACCATAAATAATCTGAAATCATCTGATGATACAATCAAATATTTTGTTAAAGAAAATTTAGAAAAAAATGTTGTTTTTTTTGGAAGTAGAAAAATTGCTATTTTAAATAACAATTTTTTTAAAAATCCAAATGAGATAATTTTTCGGTCATTGTCAGAATGTATTAAAAAAATTGGGGAAAATTATTATTATGTAAGGGGAAAAAAGTTACAAAAAATTATTGATGATTTGTCAAATAAAACTTTATTTAAAGGCACTTTAGGCAGATGTATAATCAAAAAAATTGATCAAACTGTTATAATATCAAGAGAAAACTAGATTTATTCCTTGAATAAGCTAATTTGACACTTGTTTAATTTACAATAATTCTTATTTTAACAGTATGAATTTAAAAAATATAGCCATGTGGGCAATAATAGTTTTTTTAACTATTGGTCTGTACAATATGTTCAAAAATCCTCAGGCTAATTTAAAGACTTCAAATAAAGTAATATTCTCAGATTTCTTAGATGCAGTAGATAATGGAGAAGTCTTAAAAGTTGAAATTCAAGGAAACAATATTAATGGTGTTTACGCTAATGGTAATAAGTTCTCAACTTATTCACCTAATGATCCTAATTTAATAGAAAAATTATCAGAAAAAGGAGTAAGTATTTCAGCTGCACCATTGGATGAAAAAATGCCATCATTACTTGGAGTACTTCTTTCCTGGTTTCCAATGCTTTTGTTAATTGCTGTATGGATCTTTTTCATGAGACAAATGCAAGGTGGAAAAGGTGGAGCGATGGGTTTTGGAAGATCAAAAGCAAAAATGATGAACGAGTTAAAAGGAAGAGTAACTTTTAACGATGTCGCTGGCGTTGAAGAAGCTAAAGAAGAGGTCGAAGAAATTGTTGAATTTTTAAAAGATCCTAAAAGATTTAGTAGATTAGGAGGAAAAATTCCACGTGGTGCTTTACTAGTTGGTCCTCCAGGCACAGGTAAAACTTTGTTGGCTAGAGCAATAGCAGGAGAAGCAGGCGTACCTTTTTTTACAATTTCTGGATCAGATTTCGTTGAAATGTTTGTAGGTGTGGGTGCTTCCAGAGTGAGAGACATGTTTGAACAAGGAAAAAAAAATGCTCCTTGTATAATTTTTATAGATGAGATTGATGCTGTAGGTAGAAGTAGAGGTGCAGGATTAGGAGGAGGAAATGACGAAAGAGAACAGACACTCAATCAGTTATTAGTTGAAATGGATGGATTTGATACAAACGAAGGTGTAATAATTATTGCTGCAACAAACCGACCAGACGTTTTAGATCCTGCTCTTTTAAGACCTGGAAGATTTGATAGACAGGTAGTGGTCTCTAATCCAGACATAATTGGTAGAGAAAAAATTTTAAAAGTTCATGTTAAAAAGATTAAGATGGCACCTGATGTAAATTTAAGAACTGTAGCAAGAGGAACTCCCGGTTTTTCTGGGGCTGATTTAGCCAACTTAGTAAATGAAGCGGCATTACTTGCCGCAAGAAAAAATAAAAGAATAGTAACTTTAAACGAGTTTGAAGATGCAAAAGATAAAGTAATGATGGGTGCAGAGAGAAGATCAATGGTTATGACAGAGGAAGAAAAAACTTTGACAGCTTATCATGAGGCTGGTCATGCGATATGTACATTAAATGAGAGCGCTGCTTATCCAATTCATAAAGCAACGATTGTTCCGAGAGGTAGGGCACTTGGAATGGTAATGCAACTACCTGAGAGAGATGAGCTATCACAAACTAGAGAACAATTACATGCTCAAATAGCAATAGCTATGGGAGGAAGGGTGGCTGAAGAAATTATTTTTGGACATGATAAAGTAACAACTGGAGCGGCAAGTGATATAGAACAAGTAACGAAAAGAGCGCGTGCAATGGTAATGAGAGCAGGATTAAGTGAAGAATTAGGTCCTGTAGCTTATGGAGAAAACGAGGAAGAGGTTTTTTTGGGTAGATCTGTTGCAAGACAACAAAACATGTCTGAAGAGACTGCAAAAAAAGTAGACTCAGAAATTAGAAAAATTGTCGACAGGGGCTATGAAAGAGCAAGAAAAGTTCTTACAGAAAAAATTGACGATCTTCATAAATTAGCTAAAGCTTTATTAACTTACGAGACTTTATCAGGTGATGAGATAGAGGATTTAATAAATAAAAATATTTACCCTAAAGACAAACAAGATTTAAAAATTGATGAAGAAAAGGGTTCTGCTTTAAGCTCTATGGGACTTAAGCCAAAAACTGTAAATTAAAATAAATGCTTAGATATTACACAAGAGCGTGTAATTTCTATTATGGCAACAAATCATTACGACTAGTAAACAAAAAAAAAACTTTTCCATTAAATGGAAATAAATTCATTTCTTTTGACAAATTGGAAATAATTTCGAGGAGAAAAAAAAAAATAATATCAATAAAAGAAATATCGAAATTACCATTAAAAGAAAAAGAACAAGCAAGAAAAGATCTTAAGAGGATTACTTGCTTAAAAAAAAATTTTTCAAACTTAAATTTTCAAATGCAAATTAATGTAATGGGTATTTTAAATCTTACTCCTGACAGTTTTTCAGATGGTGGAAAGTTTAACAATAAGATATTAGGTTATAAGCATGCCTTAGATTTAATTAAATCAGGTTCAAAAATTATTGATATAGGGGGAGAGTCAACTCGGCCTGGTTCAAAACCTATAAATTCTAAGTTAGAATGGAATAGAATAAAACATATTTTAAAAAAAATTTGTAAGGGGAACAATGTATCTTTGGATACAAGGAAATCAGATATAATGGAAAAAGGAATAAAGTTAGGTGTAAGTCTTATTAATGATGTGTCTGGCTTAAACTATGATAAAGACACTATTAAAATTTTAAAAAAATATAAGACTCCATTTGTTTTACAACATTCTATAAAAAGTCCAGAAACAATGCAAAATAATCCAAAATATAAAAATGTCTTATTAGATGTTTATGATTTTTTTGAAAAAAGAATTGAAATTCTTCGTAAAAAAGGAATTAAGCATAATAAGATAATATTAGATCCTGGAATTGGTTTTGGAAAAAATTTGAAACATAATTTGTCTTTATTAAAAAGCATTTCTATTTTTCATTCACTAGGATTTCCTATACTACTAGGTGTGTCTAGAAAAAAATTTATAAAAGATTTATCTGGTTTGAATGACAGTAAAGATAGGCTCGGTGGCACAGCAAGCGCATCAATATTTGCACTGATGAATGGTGTTCAAATAATTAGAGTTCATGACGTAAATGAAGTAATGCAAAGCTTAAAAGTATTTGACAAATTATTAGATCAATAATGATAAAAAAATATTTTGGTACTGATGGAATTAGGGGAAGAGTAAACCAGACCAAAATAAATGGTGAGATGTTTTTTAAATTTGGCTTAGCAGTAGGCACATATTTTAAAAATCAAAAAAAAAAAAAAGCAGACTGCAATTATAGCAAAAGATACCAGGTTATCAGGATACACTCTGGAACCAGCATTAGTATCTGGATTAACGTCTGCAGGCATGCACGTAAACACATTGGGCCCATTGCCAACCAATGGTCTCGCAATGTTAACTAAAAAAATGAAATCAAACATGGGCATTATGATTACAGCTTCTCACAATCCGTTCTATGATAATGGTTTAAAATTGTTTGGTCCAGATGGCTTAAAGTTATCTGACAAAATTGAAAAAAAAATTGAAAAGTTAATAGACTCAAAAATTATAAAAAATCTTACAGAACCCAATATTTTGGGTAGGGTAAAAAGATTAGAAAATGCAAATGAATCCTATATTAAAATTTTAAAAAGCAATTTTCCAAAGAGTTTTAGTCTTAAGGGTATGAAAATTGCAATAGATTGTGCAAATGGAGCAGGTTACAAATCTGGTCCAAAACTTTTAAAAAGTTTAGGCGCTAAAATTTATCAAATAGGAACTTCTCCAAATGGTTTCAATATTAATGAAAACTGTGGTTCAACTTTTCCAAAAAGAATTAAATTTTTAGTAAAAAAAAATAAAGCAGATATTGGCATATCATTAGATGGAGATGCAGATAGAATAATAATAGCTGATGAAAAAGGAAATATAATAGATGGAGATCAAATTATTGCGATGCTGGCAAAAAGATGGAAAAGAAAAAAAATCTTAAAGGGAGGAGTAATTGGCACTATGATGTCTAATTATGGGCTTCAAAAGTTTTTTAAAAATGAAAAAATAAAATTTATAAGATCTAATGTTGGAGATAGATACGTCAAAGAAAAAATGAAAAAAAATAACTTTAATTTAGGTGGGGAACAGTCAGGACATATTATTCTTGGTAAATTTGCTACGACTGGAGATGGATTGTTGGTTGCTCTAGAAGTATTATTTTCGATGAGAAAAGGAAAAAAAGCTAGTGAATTATTTGGATTATTTGATTTAACTCCGCAAATTTTGGAAAACATCAAGGTAAAGGATAAATCAATAATTAATTCCAAAAAATGCAAAGCTGCAATTAAAAAATCTGAAAAATTAATCAAAAACCAAGGCAGGATGCTTATAAGAAAATCAGGAACTGAACCCAAAATAAGAATTATGGGAGAGTCCCACAATATTGAGTTGTTAAAAAAATGTATAAAGATTGTAAAAAGAACAGTAAAATAATTTGAATATAAAATCTAAAATATTAATAATAGCTGGCTCAGACTCATCAGGAGGTGCAGGAATTCAAGCAGATATTAAAACTATAACTAGTCTTGGCTCTTATGCTTTGACGACTATCACTGCAGTAACAGTTCAAAATACCAAGGGTGTAAAGTCAGTTATATCGATACCACCAGATGTAATTAAAAACCAAATAATCTTTTCTTCCAAGGATATAAGACCTGACGCAATTAAAATTGGGATGTTGCATTCAAAGGCAACCATTAAAAAAGTTTTAGAGTCATTGAAGAACTTAAATATAAAAAAGATAGTATTAGATCCTGTCATGGTAGCTAAAGGGGGTTCTAAATTAATTGATGAGGAGGCAATAAGATTTTTAAAAAAAAATCTTATAAACCAGGTAAGTTTAATTACACCTAATATTCCGGAAACTGAAGTTTTGACAGGTATAAAAATTAATAATAAAGAAGACATGATTATTGCAGCTAAAGAACTAATTAAATTTGGTGCAAATAATGTTTTAATTAAAGGTGGGCATTTAAAAACGCAAAATGTTGTAGATATTTTTTTAAATAAATTTGATATAAAAATTTTTAGAAGCCAAAGACATAAAACTAAAAATACTCATGGCACTGGTTGTACATTATCAAGCGCTATAACAACTTTTTTTTCATGTGGAAAAAGTATTAAGAAAGCTTGTGAGTTAGGAATTAAATATGTAAATTCAGCTATATTAAGTAATCCAAAATATGGAAAAGGTCATGGTCCAATTAATCATTTACATTCAATTCAATTAAAAAAAAGGTTTAAATAATGAAAAATATTGTTGTTGTGGGTTCTCAATGGGGAGATGAAGGTAAAGGAAAAATTGTTGATTGGCTTTCTGAACAAGCAGATGTTGTTGTTAGATTTCAAGGAGGACATAACGCAGGGCATACTTTAGTAATAGATGGAATTACATATAAACTTCGGTTACTCCCATCCGGCGTAGTAAGAAAAAACAAAATTTCGATTATTGGAAATGGAGTTGTGGTGGATCCTTGGGCTTTACTTGAAGAGATAAAAGAAATTAAACTTAAAGGAGTTGAGATCAACCCTGAAAACTTTATTATTTCAGAGTCTGCAAATTTAATACTTCCTTTTCACAAAGAGATGGATGAAATAAGAGAAGATGCTGCAGGTAAGGAAAAAATTGGTACAACTAGAAGAGGAATAGGTCCTGCCTACGAAGATAAAGTTGGCAGAAGATCTATAAGAGTTATGGATTTAAGATCAGAAAAAAATCTTGATCAACGATTAGAGTCTGTTTTGTCACATCATAATGTTATACGAAGGGGATTAAATAAAAAAATCTTTAAAAAAGAGCAGTTAAAAAAAGATTTACTAAAAATTGCTCCAGAAATTTTAAAATTTTCTAAACCAGTTTGGCTGAAAATTGATGAATTTAAAAGACAAAAAAAAAGAATATTATTTGAAGGAGCTCAAGGAATTTTATTAGATGTGGATCATGGTACATATCCTTTTGTAACTTCTTCTAATACAGTTGCATCAAGTGCAGCAACTGGAACAGGCTGCGGACCAAATTCTATTAATTACGTATTAGGAATAACCAAGGCTTATACTACAAGAGTAGGTGAAGGTCCTTTCCCAACAGAATTACAAGATAAAATTGGAGAGACATTAGGAACAAGAGGAAAAGAATTTGGAACAGTAACTAGTCGTAAACGGAGATGTGGATGGTTTGATGGTGTTTTAGTAAGACAAACCATTAAAATTTCTGGGATTGATGGTATAGCTTTAACCAAACTTGATGTTTTAGACGAGTTAGATGAAATAAAAATTTGTGTTCAATATGAGCTTAATGGGAAAAAGATTGATTATTTGCCAGCATCAGTAGAAGATCAATTGATGATAAAACCTATTTATAAAACTTTCTCAGGATGGAAAGAAAATACTAATGGTATAAAAAACATGGACAATTTACCAGAAAACGCAAAAAAATATATTTACGCCATTGAGGATTTTATTGGATCCAAGATATCAAGTATTTCTACTAGCCCAGAAAGAGAAGATACAATATTAATTGAAAATCCTTTTCAAATTTAATTTACAGGTAATAAGTTTTTTGATCTCGCAAGAAGCAGCATGTGTTTTTGAAGTTTTTCAAATGCTTTATTTTCAATTTGTCTAACTCTTTCTCTGCTAATTTTATATTTCTTACTTAAATCTTCTAATGTTGTTGGATTATCATTTAACCTTCTTGAATATAGAATTTCTTTTTCTCTATCATTCAAAATTTTAATAGATTTTTTCAATAAATCTTTTCTTTGTTCCATTTCTTCCTTATGAGCAAATTTAAGATCATGATCCATCTCTTTATCTACTAGCCAATCTTGCCATTCATCACCATCTTCACCAACTTGAGCATTCAATGAAAATTCTTTTCCAGATAATCTTCTATTCATAGAAATTACCTCGTCTTTACTCACATCAAGTTTTTTTGATATTTCATCAACGTGTTCGTTTCTTAAGTCACCTTCTGTTCGTGGTGCGATCTGATTTTTTAATTTTTTGAGGTTAAAAAAAAGTTTTTTTTGTGCTGTAGTTGTTCCAATTTTAACTAAACTCCATGATCTTAAAATATATTCTTGGATAGATGCTTTAATCCACCACATAGCGTATGTTGCTAACCTAAATCCTTTTTCTGGTTCGAACTTTTTTACTGCCTGCATTAAACCAACATTACCTTCTGAAATCATCTCATTTATTGGCAAACCATAACCTTTATAACCCATGGCAATTTTAGCAACTAATCTTAGATGGCTAGTAACTAATTTTTCTGCTGCTTTGATGTTTCCTGTTGTTTTCCAATTTTTTGCTAGCATGTATTCCTCTTCAGCATCAAGCATTGGAAATTTCTTTATCTGGTCTAGATAAGCTGATAAACCTCCTTCATTACTTATAATTGGAAGATTATTATTTATAATAGAATTCATAATGTGTTTATCTAGTTAATTTTCATTATTTTTCAATATTTTATTTACACGAATTTCTTAGCATTTTTAGAATTATTTCAAGTTCTTGAGGTAAAATTGAGTTGAAAATCATTTTTTTATTTTTTTTTGGATGCACAAAACCAATAGTTTTAGCATGTAGGAATTGTCTATTTAAATTGATTATTTTTTTCTCTAAAAGTGGATTAATATTTTTTATTTTTTTAAATTTTTTTTTATATTTATCATCACCAACTATACTATTGCCAAAATAATTCATATGTACTCTTATTTGGTGAGTTCTGCCAGTTTCTAACTCACATTCCAAAAAACTTAACGTTGGTGTATTTTTACTTTCAAAAATTTCTAAAGTTTTATAATTTGTGATCGCTTTTTTACCTTTTGTTTTACTTACTTGCATTAATTGTCTATTTTTAGGATTACGAGTAATTAAGGTTTCTATCCTTCCTTTTGAAGGGCGTATTTTTCCCCAAATTAATAATTGATAAATTCTGGTGATGGAATGTTGGCTAAATTGAGCTGAAAGAAGCTCATGCGTTCTATTATTTTTTGCAACAACAATTAGGCCAGAGGTATTTTTGTCAATTCTATGAACTATTCCAGGTCTCAACTCGTCCCCAATGTTTGAGAGCGAATCTTTATCATAATTTATCAAGGCATTTACAATTGTATTATCGAAGTTTCCTGCACCTGGATGTATTACAATTCCAGACGGCTTATTTAATATAATCAAATCTTCATCTTCAAAAATTATATCTAATTCAAATTTATATGGTTTGAGAGATGCTTTTCTGGTTTCAGTTATTGTAAATTCGATTTTATCGTCAATTGACACTTTTTTAGATGGATCAAGTACAATCTTATTATTAATCCTTAATTTTCCATCTAGAATTAAATTTTTAACTCTTGTTCTGCTGATTCCATTTTCTTGTTTATTGATAAAAACATCAACTCGATAGTTCTTAACATTTTCTTTGACTATTAAATTTATTTTTTTTTTCATAAAATGTTATATTAATATTATATGCGCTTGTAGCTCAACTGGATAGAGCGCCTGACTTCGGATCAGGAGGTTC
>MDTB01130192.1_pt1 | contig 47513 bp, 50 predicted proteins | sample 811161 | NCBI WGS metagenome assembly MDTB01 (sample SAMN05326650, study PRJNA326480) | marine metagenome | isolation source: seawater | place: Mediterranean Sea | collected 2009 | reverse complement strand
CCCGTGTTGCCGCCGTGAAAGGGCGGTGTCCTAGGCCTCTAGACGAAGGGGACAAAAAGCTTGACAGTTTAATTAAAGCATATATATATCTTTATTTTTTTATATATAAAAGATTTATTTTGATATGCTAAAAAATATTTTATTACTATTTGTTTTAACTTTTTTTAATAGTTCAATTTTTGCCAAAGAAAGTAGTTCAAAACTTTGTTATAAAAGGGGATTTGAAATAATACTTCCTTATGAATTTGGAATTAAAAAAATAAAGAAACAATCAGATATTAAATCTGATTTTTTGAGAAAAAAACTAAGAAATTTTAAAGAAAATTTTGAAAAAAATTTTTATGGATTACATTTATATAAAGCTGCTGGATGCTCAAAATCTCGTCTTTCAGAATATCTTAACTGTTTAGTTGAAACTGACGGTAAAGATTGCAAAATATATTATTCACAAATGAGAATAGTTGACTAAATAGTTGATATTATATCTTCAATTAAAATTTGTAAACTTTCTCTGCCATTCCAAGAATTCAAATTTATTTGACCAATGACATTAAATTTATTTCCTTTATTTTCAAGAAGGTTTGTACCAACTTTATTTTCAAAAGCCTTAAAAGCTATAGACTTCACTGTATTTCCATGGACATCACTTAGCAAACAAGACACATGACTATTACCAACTAATTTTGGGAATTTGATAAAACAATTTTCAAAACAAAACTTTGGTTTTGAGTTGCCTGAACCAAATGGAGAAATTTTATTGATTAATTCAAACATTTGTAGATCAATATTAGAAAGAAAAATTTTAGCATCATAATATTTTTCAATAGAAACATTTTCCTCATGAAAATTTTTATCAACAAAATCAATAAGTTGTGGAATTTTTTTTTTATCAATTGTTAATCCAGCAGCCATCTTGTGCCCTCCCCCATCAATTAAAATTCCATTTTCTAATGCTAACTTAATTAGATTTCCGATATTAAAGCCTGAGACAGAACGTGCCGAACCTTTACAAACCTCTCTCCCTTCAGAAATAACAATTGATGGTTTATAAAATTTTTCAGTTAGCCTGCCTGCCACAATTCCTATAACACCTGGATGCCAATCTTTTCCTGATACACATATGATTTTTTTATTTTTTAAAATTTTTTTTATTGCTGATTCTTCAACTTGTTTTTCTATTTTTTTTCTTTCTTCATTAAATTTATTTAACTCATCGGCTATAATCATACAATGTGATGAATTTTCAGACAAAAGTAATTCAACACCTTTTGATGATTTCCCAACTCTCCCTCCAGCATTTATTTTTGGACCTAAAACGTAACCTAAATGAAATTCATTAAGTTCATCAGAAATATTAGATGACTTAATCAAATGTTGTAGTCCCAAATTATTGGTCTTATTTAAAACCTTAATCCCTTGTTTAACTAATGCTCTATTAAATAAATCAAGTTTCACAACATCACATATTGTTCCAAGAGCGACAAAGTCCAAATAATTAAAAAGATTCGGTTCTTTTTTGTTCTTATAAAAATTTAATTTTTTAAGTTTTCTATTAATTGAAACTATTAAAAGATAAGTAACACCAACTGCTGCAAGATCAATTAAATTTGAATTGTCCACATTTTTATTAGGATTAATAATTGAATAAGCATTTGGTAAATCACTAACTTGTTGATGATGATCAACAACTATAATTGTCATATTTTCATCATTAGCTTTTTTAATTACAAAATTAGAAGTTGTTCCACAGTCAACAGTAATTATTAGTTCACATTTTTTTTCTGATAGTCTTCTAAATGCCTCAATGTTAGGGCCATAACCCTCTTTAATTCTATCTGGAATATAATATTCAAATAGAACGTTTATTTCCTTAAAAAATCTTCCAAGAATTGCAGTAGATGTCGCTCCATCCACATCATAATCACCAAAAATTCCAATTTTTTTTTCTTTAACTATTAGTTCTACTATCAATTCTGTGGCTTTATCAAGTCCATCAAGAGTACTAGGATTCGGAAAGCAATTTTTTAACTTAGGCTCAAGAAAATCATTATAATTTTCAATATTAATATCTCTTAATGATAAAATTTTAGCAAAGAATTTATCAACATTAAGTTCATCAACTAATTTAGAAAATTTTTTTTCTTCAGCTTTTCTCTCGCTCCAATAAAAACCTCTTGCAGAAAGAGATTTATTAATAGAATTTTTTAATTTACCATTAACATTTTTCAGTGTAATTTCCATATTTAACTATATGAACTTTTCACAAATAATTAAATAGATGCAAAGAAAAAAAATACTGATAGCCCAGGGTGGTGGACCAACAATGGTAATTAATGAGTCTTTAGTTGGTATAATAGAAGAAGCAAAAAAAAAATCATATCAAGTTTTTGGATCTGAAAATGGCGTTAATGGAATTATTAATTCTAAATTTTATAATCTTTCAAGTTTTTCAGATGAAAAATTAAAATTAATTTCTAAATCTCCTGGTGCAGCTTTAGGATCTACGAGAGATAAACCTGATGAAAAATATTGTGATGAAATATTAAAAATAATTCAGCTAAGAAAATTTGAAAAGTTTTTTTATATTGGTGGAAACGATTCATCTGATAGCTTAAAAATAATTTCTGAAAAATCAGATAAATTAAATTATAAACTTCAATGTATTCATGTTCCAAAAACTATTGATAATGATTTAGTTTTAAATGATCATACTCCAGGATTTGGTTCAGCTGCTAAATATGTTGCATCTGTTTTTGCAGGAATAAATCTTGATATAAATTCGTTACCTGGTGTTTATATAGGTATTACAATGGGAAGACATGCTGGTTTTTTAACAGCTTCGTCAACTTTATTAAAACAAAATAAAAATGATGGACCACATTTAATATATTTGCCAGAAACAACTTTTAACATAAGTAAATTCTTAAAAGATGTTAAATTAACATACCAAAAATATGGAAAATGTATTATTGCTGTATCTGAGGGAATCAAGGATAAAAATAATATACTCTTATCTCAAAAAATTTTAGATTCAAATGAAAAAGATGCTCATGGTAATATACAGTTATCTGGTTCCGGAGCATTAGGAGATTTTTTATCAAATGAAATTAAATCAAAGTTAAATATTAAAAGAGTAAGAGCAGATACACTAGGTTATACTCAAAGAAGTTTTATTGGATGTAGATCTGAAGTTGATGAATATGAATCAAAACTAATAGGTAAAAAAGCTTTTACTATGTCATTAAAAGAAAAAAATTCTTTTTCTTTAGCAATCAAAGAAAGAGAAAATTTTAACCTAGCCTACCAAACAAATATTATAAAAAGAGAATTGAAGGATATTGCTGGAAAAACAAAATTAATGCCAAATAATTTTATAAACAATGATTGTAATAATATTACTAATAGTTTTATAAATTATGCTAAACCATTGATTGGTAAAAAAATTACAAAATTCATTACTAAAATTTAAACTTCCTCAATTCTAAAAAAAACTGTTTTACTTTTAACAAAAGATAATGAGTCAATCTTATTCATCGCCTTAAGCATATTTTTTTCAATACAGTCATGAGTGGTTAAAATAATGGTTGCATAATTTTCTTTATTTAAAAGTGATTCTTCTTGAATTATTGTTCTAATTGAAATTTCTATTTTTTTAAATTCATTAGAAATTGCAGCCATGACTCCTGGTTGGTCTAAAGTTGTAAATCTTATATAATAAGAACCAAATCTATCAAGAATTTTAAAATTAGAAATTCTTTTTTTCTCATAATTTAAATTAAAATTATTAAACTCAATTTTTTCTGAAATTTCAATAATATCACTCATAGCCGAAGTGGCAGTTGGAAAAGAACCTGCTCCCTCACCCTGTAAAAAAAGCTTATTAGTAAAGTCTGATTCAATGACAACACCATTAAAAACATTATCAACATTAGCAATTATAGATGTTTTATTAATTAAACATGGGTAAACAAACTGTGAAATTTTGTTATTTTTCTTCTCGGTAATTCCCACAAGCTTTATTTTATAGTCCAACTTATAAGCAAATTTAATATCAGCTAACTGAATATTTTCAATACCTTCAATATATACAGAATTAAAATTTTCAAAGTTCCCAAAACATAAAGACGATAGAATAGTAGTTTTATGTGCTGTATCGGTTCCATCAATATCAAAAGCAGGATTAGACTCGGCATAACCAAGCTTTTGAGCATCTTTTAATATATATTTAAAATCTTTATTAGTTTCTAACATTTTAGATAAAATAAAATTAGAAGTTCCATTTAAAATTCCAAAAATTTTTTTGATATTATTTGACACTAAATATTCATTTAAAATTTTTATAACTGGAATTCCTCCTGCAACCGCTGCATCAAATCCAATTAATGATTTATTTTTTTTTGCTAAAGTAATTAACTCTAAACCATATTTTGCAATTAGAGCTTTGTTTGCTGTAACGACACTTTTACCAGAAGATAAAGCATCAACTAATATTTCTTTGGCAATACCATCTTCACCTCCGATTAGTTCAACTAGAATATCATAATTTTTATAGTTTAAAAAATCAGAGGCATCTTTGAATATTAAAGTTTCAGTAGAAAGTTGAGAAAATGAGATTTTTTTTCTTGAAGCAAGTGCAGTTAATACTATTTTCTTTTTTATTTTTTTTTCAATTAATTTTTTATTTTTTAAAAGCAGACTTACCAAACCGCTTCCAACAGTACCTATACCTGCAACTGCAATTTTAAGGGTTTTCATATTATTTTATTAATAAATTATGTAAATTTCTGTTCTTTGATTTCCATAAGTTCCAGCTGGCATAGATTCATGGAATAAAGGTTTTGAATCTGAGACTGCTTCGGTAATTAATTTATTTAAAGGAAATTTATTATCAATGAAGACTTTTGCGACAGCTTGAGAGCGCTTATCAGAAATCGCAAAATTAGCTAGTTTATGTTTAAGCAAAGGCATATCTTTTGTCCTAGTACTTGCATGTCCAACTATTTTTACTACTGCATTCTTTTTCTTAGCTAAACTCATAACTTTTTTTATCTTTCTTAGGTCTAAATTGTTTAAAGTACTTGAACCAGCTGAAAAATTAATAGTAGCTATTCTAAATTGAATCTTATTCTTAATGTTTAAAGTGTTATTATATAATTCTTTGTCAACTTTTGTAGAAACTATTGGTTTAATTTTTTCTTTATTTAAACTAGAAATATAGGATTTTTCCTCTTTCTCTAAAATGTTTTTTACCTCTAAATCTTCTGGAGGAACTGCATCCAGAACTTGATCTGATTCAACTAAATTCTGGTTAATTATCTTCTGATTGTCGACTGTGGGTTCAATATCATTCACTTCCATTGTTTCTTTTTTTAATTTATTCTCTGGAGGTTTTGCTGATTTAAGATTTTCTGAATCTATTTGATTATTTACTTCCTCAACATCATCTGAATCATCAGAAAAAACTGAGGTTACAAAATCTAAAGTATCTGAACCACCTTGAGCAATTTTGCTAGGGATAGAAGTTATTGTTTCGCAAGATTGCAAACAAAATAGTAAAATAACTGGAATAAAAATTTTTAAAGTATTTGTATTTATTTTATTCATTAGAATGTTATATCACATTTTTTAAAAAACATTATTTATAATAAACTTTAAATCTAAATCTAAAACTATTTTTTTAAAAATTCTTCTCTAAGTATTGAATATGTTTCAGGAGTGTTAATTATGAGGTTTTGTTCTTTTTCATTAATCTTTCTCTTGAATCTTGCTGGATTTCCTGCCCATAGCTCTTCTTTACCAATCTGAGTGCCAGGAGGAACTAATGATCCTGCTGCAACAAAGGACATTTTTTCGATAACTGAACCATCTAAAATAATTGATCCCATCCCAACTAATGAATAATCATTAATAGTACATGCATGAATCGTTGCATTATGTCCAATAGTTACATTATTACCAATTAATGTTGGACAACCCTTTCCCCCAGTTGCTGAAAAACCAGATGAAGAAACGTGAATGACAGTTCCATCTTGAATATTTGTTTTTTTGCCAATTCTAACATGATTTACATCAGCTCTTATAACACAATTATACCAAACACTGCTTTCTGAACCAATATAAACGTTACCAATAATCTTAGAACCAGCCGCAAGAAAAACATTTTTTTCTAAATCTGGAAATATTCCCTTATAGGGTATTATTTTGTTCTCTGAATACATTTTATGGGAATAAATTATTTATACATAAAGATTCATTCTCATTAAAATCAAACATAATATTCATATTTTGAATTGCTTGACCTGAAGCACCCTTAATTAAATTATCAATACAACTTACTATAATTATATTTTCTTTATGATAATCCTCAAAAACTCCCATAATTAAATTGTTTGTACCCCTCACACTTTTTAAACTGGGATATATATTGTCTGGCATAATTTTTATAAAATATTCATTTTCATAATATTTTTTCAAACAGTATTTAATATCACTATATTTCTCATTTAAATTAGATATATATATAGTTGATAGTATACCTCTTGATATAGGTAGTAAATGAGGTGTGAATGTTACGTTAATATTTTTTTCAAATTTATGAATTTCTTGATTAATCTCCCCTAAATGCCTGTGTTTTTTGATATTATAGGCTCTAAAATCTTCGTTAATTTCTGAGAAGTTTGTATCTTCAGATGCAACCTTACCTGACCCACTCTGACCAGATTTAGAGTCTATTATAATTTTTTCCTTTTGCGAAATTATCTTATCTTTAAATAATGGAATCAAAGGTATTAAGCAGGAGGTAGGATAACAGCCAGGGTTAGCTATATATTTAGCTCTTTTTATTTCATTTCTATTAAGTTCTGATAAACCATATACAAAATTTTTTAAATACTCTGGTGATGCATGTTTTTGTTCATACCATTCTTTGTATAAATTTTTATCTTTAATTCTAAAGTCTGAAGAAAGATCAATTATTTTACAATTATTAATTTCTTTTATTATTACTTGTGATCTTTTATGAGGTAAACACATAAAAATTAAATCACAATCATCAAAATTATAATCTTTATAAGACGAGATTTTTATATCCGGTAAATTCAATAAATACGGAAACAAATCAGATAGCTTTTTACCAATAGTTTTTTCACCAAAAACACCTGAAATATTTACATTTTTATGTTTAATCAAAAGGCTTAATAGTTGGGAACCTGTATAACCAGAAACTCCAAATATTGTTATATTAATCTTCATAACAATAATATGAAAAATTATCTTTTAGAAAACTGAGGCTTCTTCCTAGCTTTATGTCTGCCGTATTTTTTTCTTTCAACTTTTCTTGCATCTCTGGTTAAAAAACCAAGTTTCTTTAATTTTTCTTTTAGATCTGGTTCAAAGTTAACAAGTGCTCTACTAATACCATGTCTTAGTGCACCAGCTTGACCAGAAAGTCCACCACCACTAACTGTAGAAAATACTTCAATCTCGGAAAATCTATCGGTTTTCTTCAGTGGCTCTTCAAGTAACATTCTAAGTACTGACCTTGAGAAATATTTATCACTACTTTTTCCATTAACAACAACTTTTCCACTTCCTCTTTTAATCCAAACTCTAGAAACAGATTCTTTTCTTCTACCAGTCGCATAAGCTCTTCCAAGTTTGTCAATTTTTGGAGAATTTTCTGATTTCAATTCAACTGGTTTAGAAGTTATTTCTGTTTTTTCACTCATATTATTACTTTCTTAAAAATTCTTTCTATTTATTTCTTTAAAATTAATAACTTCAGGTTTCTGAGCTTCAAGGTCATGCGTTTCTCCAGAAAAAACCCTTAAGTTCAGTAATTGCTTTCTTGCAAGTTTATTATCTGACAGCATTCTTTTCACAGCTAACTTTACAACTTTTTCAGGATTTTTTCCAGATAATATCTCTTCAGGTGTTTCCTGCTTTATTCCTCCCGGATATCCAGTATGTCTGTAATATATTTTATCTTTTACTTTTTTTCCTTTAAGCTTTATTTTTTCAGCATTAATAACTATTACGTTGTCTCCACAATCAAGATGAGGGGTAAAAGTAGGTTTATGCTTTCCTCGAAGGATTTTTGAAATATGAGCAGCAAGTCTACCAAGGATAACCCCATCTGCATTAATTAAAAACCAATTTTTTTTTATTTCTTTTTGTTTTAGAGAAAATGTTTTCATTATTTTTAATAGTTTGATTGAAAATAACTTAAATTATTTTTGTGTCAACTATTGTTGTAAAAAGTTTAAGTAAAAATTGTGGTCGGGGCGACTGGATTTGAACCAGCGACCTCCCGCCCCCCAGACGGACGCGCTAAACCAGGCTGCGCTACACCCCGTTATAAATTATTTTTTTTAATTTTTGTTGAATATTTTTAATCTCTATAATTAGAGATGTAATATCATTTGTTTGAGAAGACTTATTTTTTTGAAATAATTTTTGTTGAACACCTTTAATAGAATAGTGATTATCGTAAAGTAATTTTTTTATTTTCAACAAATTTTCTAAGTCTAAGTTAGAATAATATCTTCTTCCATTTTCTTTCTGAATTGGTCTAATATTTTTAAATTTTTTTTCCCAAAATCTTAATACATGTTGTGGAACCTTTAATATTTTTGAAATTTCACCAATTGTTTTTAGAGCTGCTTCATCTTTCATTTTATGATTTATTGATCTTATTTAATAATGAATTAGATGCTTTAAACTTTAATACATTTCTTGCTGAAATAATTGCTTCTTCTTTAGTCTTTGGATTTCTTCCTATTCTTGAAGACTTTCCTCTAATAGAAAAACTTCCAAAATTAGCTATTTTAACTTTATTTCCATTTTTTAATGATTCTAAAACTTGTTTAATCATTTCATCCAAAAAAAAAGAACATTCATTTCTTGAAAGTCCAACTGAAAGGTGAATTTTTTCAATAATTTTTTCTTTTGTTAGATTTTTAGACATAATTACAAATTAAATATTAATAAAGTTAAATACTATACTAAAACATTTTAATATTGTTCTATCATATCTCCACCAGTTGGTCCGGCAGTAGCGCGCTTAATATCAGTTTTTGATTTTTTGCGAAGCTTGTTCATATTCTTTTCTTCTAAATACTTGGCATCTCTGTGCATTGCTGCAATATGAGCTCTATTCAGTATTCTACCCAGCCCAACGAGAGTCGTTCCAAACTGATCAATATAACCCTCAATTATTTCTTGTTGTCTTTTAGTATGATAAATCTCAACTTTAACTCCATCTGGTTTTTTATGATCAAAAGGATTTTTTCCAAAATTGCTATCCAAAAGTTTTACGAAGTCAAAGTGAAATAAGCCTGTTGATTTGATATCTACAGCAAATATTTTTGCTTTCCTCATTAAACTAAAATCTTTTAATTCATTTAGATAGTCTTCACAATCTTTATTTAATTTGTTATTCATTTCAAGTAATTCAATTGAAGCTTTATGAACTATTTTATGAATTTCTTCTATATTATTGAATACAGCTATTGCTCTATATTTGTAAATTTCATTAGTTCCATAATCTCCATTTAAATATTCATCTATTTTATTTGGTAAGTTTATAAAATTTCTCAATTCTTCTTCACTTTTCCATAGATTTTCTTCTTCATCTTTTGAAAAATCAGTGTAGAAAGAAGAAACAAGCTTATTTTTTTTAACTAATTCATGAATTTTAAAAAGAAAATCAGCTCTTGTAATACCCTGTTGATCTAAAAATTGAAGAAAATCGTAAAATATTCCATTATTATTAAATATTTCAACAGTTAGACTTAATTCTCTACATTCTCTATAATCAGAATAAGTCATAGTATTGTTTGAAACACAAATTTCCTCAATCTCTGCAGAAGCAAAAGATTCTCCTCTAAAAGTATATTTACCAAAATTCATTGGTTTAATTCTAAATCTTGTTCCATAACCATGTTCTTTTCTCGAATCAATTCCTCCAGCTTCAGTCCCTGCTAAAAGCATAAACTGATAAGTCCTGATAAGAGTAAAACCTGCATCAATTACATCTCTTATTGATTGAAAATGAGCTCTTTTTGAATCTCCTGGCAAACACAAAATAACTTCAGAAAAACTTGCTGCACCGTCAGTCTCAGCTGTTTTAGCAACTTCAACAACAGCCTCCATAGGCAAGTTTGTTCTTTTAATTATTTTCAATACATCGGGATCAGTGCTCTGAACCGCAGCACCAGGAGGAAGAGATCCATGTAGTATCTTAGAAATTTCAAGTACTCGTTGTTTATGATTTTTAGCTGTAGCAATTGTTACAAATTTTGGCCAATCTTGTTTGTCCTGCATTTTAGCCATGTATTTTGAAATTGTAATATCTTCCTCAAACATACCATAATTAAGATCTACAATTATAAAATCTGGCACTTTAACTCTATTTGAAATATAGTCTAACTCATGCTTAGTTCTTTCAATTGAGAATCTTCTAGTTTTATTAAAATATAAAGAACCCTCATGACAGAAAGTACATCTATATGGACAACCTCTAGCAGACTGTATCATTGGAATTAAGTGCTTATCAAAAAATTTGTCTGATAAACCATTATCATAAACAGAAGGAACGTCGTCTAAATCAACTATTCTTGGTAAAACATCTCCAGTTATAAGTTCCCCGTCTTGAAGATAAGAAGTATTAGGTATTTTTACTTTATCTTTTTTAATTTTAAGATAATCAAAATTATATTCTTTTAATTTTTTGAAGAATTCTACAAAAACAACTTCACCTTCTCCTTCGACTGCAAAATCAACTGAAGACCATTTTTCTAGAAATTCTTTCTTTTCTTGGGGGTGGTTAGGCCAATTTGGTCCTCCAAATAAAGTAACAGTTTTGGGATCAGCAGCTTTAAGTTTTTTTGCATACTCATGAGAAAGATGGTTATTCCAGGCAAATATTGAAAAACATGCTATTTGGGGCGTATTATTATCTAAATAATTACTAAAATCATCTGGATATTTAAAAACTTCCATATCAATTTCATTACCTAATTTTTTTTTTGCATACGCTGCTACCATGGCTATTCCAAGAGGAAATGTATTAGCCGAAACTAGCTGACCGGTATGGGTTAAATCACAAAAACTTACTTTAATAGACATATAAATATTTGATTCATAGTGGTATTATTTAACTATTAATTTTTATTAATATTAATATACTTTAATATTTTAATAATTAAAGTCTTAAAATGCAACTACCCCATGTTAATCCTCCACCAATTGCACAAAGGGCTATAAGATTACCCTCATTAATGACTCCTGATTCTATTGATGACGATAATGCCAGTGGAATAGATGCAGCTGAAGTATTAGCATGTAAGTTTACTGTCGAAATAACTTTATTACTTGTTATTCCTAATTTTTTCGCAGTTCCATTAATAATCCTCAAATTAGCTTGATGAGGGATTAACCAGTCAATATCATCTATTGTTTTATGACAATCTTCTAAAGATTTTAATGTCGATTCAGATAATTTATTTACTGCTTGTTTAAAAATATCCTTACCTTTCATTCTTATTTTTCCTACTTTCTGATTTAATGAAGGTCCTCCATCTGCATATAAACTGTCATGCCAGGTTCCATCGGAAAATAAATTAGTTGCCATTACTCCTTCTTTATTTTTTTCTGCATTAAGAATTATGGCACCAGCACCATCCCCAAATAAAACACAAGTTCTTCTATCTGACCAATCAACTATATTTGATAATGTTTCTGCACCAATAACTAATACGTTTTTCGCTTTGTTTGATTTAATAAGTGCATCACCCATTTGAATTCCATATATAAAACCTGAACAAACAGCTTGAATATCAAAAGAAGGTGTATAACCAATATCTAAATTTTTTTGAACTATACTGGCTGTAGCAGGAAATATTTCATCTGGAGTAGTTGTTGCTAAGATTATAAAATCAATATCTGAAGACTTTATATTAGCATTTTTAATAGCCTCTTTAGCAGCTGATGTTGCCAAAGCAGAAGTTAGCTCACCTTTGCTCGCAATATGTCTTTGATCGATTCCTGTTCTAGATGTTATCCATTCTTCAGATGTATCAACAATTTTTGTTAAATCAGAATTTTTCATTATTTTTTTTGGAAGAAAATGACCAACTCCAATAATTCTTGAATTTACCATATTTAAGTTTTACTAATTATTCTTTATAAATTAAAAGTTTCTTTTTTATTTCTTCATTATAATCATTCTGGATTAAACTTATTGCACTTGAAATTGCATTTAAAAAACCAAAAGAATCAGCTCCACCGTGACTCTTTACAACTATTCCATTTAATCCTAAAAGTATTGCTCCATTATATTTACGAGGATCAATTCGTGCTTTAAACCTGTTCAGTGCTGTTTTTGAAAGTAAAAATCCTAATTTTGAAATTATTGAGCTTTTAAAAGCATTTTGCAAAAAAATGATGATTAATTCAGCAACACCCTCAGCAGTCTTTAATGCTATATTTCCAGAAAATCCATCTGTAACAACAACATCAACAACCCCTTTATTAATATCATTTCCCTCTATAAAACCAAAAAAGTTTACTTGCGGTTTCAAAGCCTCAAGATCTTCGAAGGTTTTCTTTACAACTGCATTTCCTTTAATTTCTTCAGAACCCACATTTAATATTCCAATCTTTGGTTTTTCAATACCTAATAAAGATTTAGAAAATATTTCTCCCATAATCGCGAACTGAACTAAATTTATATTAGAACAATCTATATTTGCTCCCAAGTCTAAAATTACAATTTCACCTCTTAACGAAGGCATCAATCCAGCAATAGCCGGTCTATTAATGCCAGAAATTGTTTTTAAAACAAATTTAGAAATAGCCATTAAAGCTCCGGTATTTCCGGCAGATACTAATCCATGACTTTTATTTTCACCAACATCATTAACTGCTAATCTTAAACTTGACTTTTTTAATTTTCTTAAAGCATTTACTGGCTCATCGTCTGATTTGATATACTCATCAGTATGAATTATCTCGTAATTTTTAAAATCAGGTATTTTTTTCAATTCTTTTTTAGCAAGAATTTCATTGCCGAAAAGCTTAAAGAAAACGTTAGGAAATATTTTAGAAGCCTGATAAACACCTTCTATTGTTACAGATGGTCCAAAATCTCCACCCATTATATCAACAGCGAGATTTATTTTTTCCAATTATAAGCTCCAATGAATATTATTCTTCAGTATCAGAAATATCTTCTGACAAAATTACTTCTCTTTTCGAATAAAATCCGCAAGCCAAACAAATTTGATGACTAAGTTTAAGTTCACCACAATTACTACATTCAATCAGATTAGAAAAAGCTAAACTATGATGAGACCTTCTCATTTTCCTTTTTGAAGGAGTTGTTTTTCTTTTAGGTACAGCCATAAAAATCTTTAATAAAAGTTTCTTATTACAAAATATTTAGAAAATAACAATCTATTTTTAAAAAATTAAATTATTTTAAATTCAAACTTTGCATTTTTGATACTTTTTATTTCAATTTCATTAAAATAAAAAACGTTTTCACCAATGTATTTGTTAAGTTTTTTATTAATTGTCTTAGACTGACTCAAAATTTTAAAATTTTTTATTATTTTATTTTGAAGATTTGTTATATTTTTATTATTGAGGAATTTTTCAAATAGATTGGTGTAAACTAGTAACCTTCCATAAAAATTTTGAGCTAAGACTTTAATTTTTTTACCAACTGATAAATCTGAAACCCCTAGTTCTCTCAAACTATTATCAAGATCTTCAAAAAAAATATTAAATAACTCTTGTGATAAAACTTTATTTTTTTTTTTTTTCAAAGACCACATAATAAGAATTAAATTAAAAGATAATACTTCTAATCTTCCAAAAAAATCATCAGTTATTTTAAGTTCCTTATAAAAAAATGGTTTTCTTGATTGAGTAACTATTTTAGTATAAATAATTAAAGCAACTTCTCTTTTAGAATTTTGAAACATGAATAGTCAAATATTTATAATTAAAAAAATTTTTATCATAACTCTAGTCTTTTTGAATATATCTTGTGTAAATAAAAAAGTTATCAATGGTCAATTACCGGATGCTGAAATATTATCAACTCTCAAAATTGGCGTTGATAAAAAAGAAATAATAGAGCAAGTGCTTGGATCTCCATCTTTTAAGGGAGATTTGGGAGATAATTCAATGTATTATGTAGCAAGTGTATTTGAAGAAATAGCTTTTCTAGACCCTAATTTAATTGATCAAAAAGTTCTTCAGATAGAATTTAATAAAAATAATGTTTTAAAAAATATATATTTTTATAAAAAAAATGAGGGCAGAAACATAGTTATGTCTAAAAACTTTACTCAGACAAAGGGAAGGAAAATAGGTTTTTTTGAGCAAATGTTTTCTAATTTTGGGCTACCAAGTATTGGCAAGGGACCACTTATTGGAAGTGGTCGGGCTGGAGATTAACTATGATATTATTGCTAACATTAAAATTGATACAATATTAATAATTTTAATCATTGGGTTTATAGCTGGACCTGAAGTATCTTTATAAGGATCTCCAACAGTATCTCCAGTAATAGCTGCCTTATGGGCATCAGAATTCTTTCCACCAAAATTACCATCCTCAATATATTTTTTAGCATTATCCCAAGCACCACCACCAGATGTCATAGATATTGCAACAAAAATACCTGTAACAATTGTTCCTAACAACGTTGCGCCTAAAGTTATGAGAGCAGCTTCTTTTCCCGCAATTAATAAAATACAATAATAAATTACAAAAGGGGCTAATACTGGAAGCATTGAAGGAACTATCATTTCTTTAATAGCTTCTTTTGTCAGAATATCAACTGCTTTTCCATATTCAGGTTTTGTTCTTCCTGTCATTATTCCTTTATTTTCTTTGAACTGTCTTCTTACTTCAGCAACTATTTTTTGAGCAGTTTTACCAACCGCGGTCATTCCCATTGAACCAAACAAATATGGTAACATTCCTCCAATAAAAAGACCAATTACAACGTAAGGATCTTCTAAAGAAAAATTAATATTCAATTCAGGAAAATAATATTTCAAATCTTGAGTGTATGCCCCAAAAAGCACCAAAGATGCTAAACCTGCAGAACCAATTGCATAACCTTTAGTGACTGCTTTTGTAGTATTTCCTACAGCATCTAAAGCGTCAGTGGTTTTTCTAACGCTTTCAGGAAGATTAGACATTTCGGCTATACCGCCTGCATTATCAGTTACAGGTCCATATGCATCTAATGCGACAATCATTCCTGCAAGAGCAAGCATTGTAGTTGCAGCAATTGCAATACCATAAAGTCCAGCAATTATGTAAGAAAAAACTATACCAAAAATGATCACTAGTGTTGGTAAGGCTGTTGATTGCATTGAAATAGCTAAACCCTGAATTATATTCGTTCCATGACCTGATTGTGATGCCTTAGCTACAGACCTTACTGGAAAATGTTCAGTACTAGTATAATATTCAGTAATCCAAACTAATAAGCCTGTAACTGCTAAACCAATAACACTGCATAAGAAAAGATCTAAACCAGTAAAAGAGTGAAATAATACTGTGTTATCACTCATGACATATGAGAGACCAATATAATAATAAGTAACCGCAAATATTAAAACTATTGAAATTAATCCTGTAACTAAAACTCCTTTATAAAGAGCACCCATTATATTATTTGAATCCCCTAATTTGACATAGTAAGAGCCAACTAAAGACGAAATAATACAAACACCCGCAATTAAAAGTGGGAGCATCATTAGTTTCTGTTGATCAATATCAGCAAATAAAATCATACCAAGTGCCATTGTTCCAACAATAGTAACTGCATAAGTTTCAAATAAATCAGCAGCCATTCCTGCGCAATCACCAACATTATCACCAACATTATCTGCTATCACCGCAGGATTTCTGGGGTCATCTTCAGGAATCCCAGCTTCAATTTTACCTACAAGATCAGCACCAACATCTGCACCTTTAGTAAATATTCCTCCTCCTAATCTAGCAAATATAGAAATCAAGGATGCACCAAAACTTAGTGCTATCATCGGTTCGATAATATATCTTCCACCTGATACTCCAAAATAAGAAAGTAAATATCCGTAATATCCTACTAATCCAAGCAACCCAAGTCCAACAACAAGAAAACCAGTAATTGCTCCAGATTTAAATGAAATATCTAAGGCAGGCTGAAGACCTTCTTTAGCAGCTTCAGTTGTTCTTACGTTTGCTCTTACAGATACAAACATACCAATATAGCCAGCTAGACCAGATAAAAAAGCACCAATTACAAAGCCAAGTGATACAAATTTGTTCTCTATACTATAAAATAAAACCGCTGCAATAATAACTCCAACAATTGATATTGTAACATATTGCCTGTTTAAATATGCCTGAGCTCCTTCTTGAATTGCCTTAGCAATTTCTTTCATTTTTTCGCTGCCCTCTGAGGCCGATAGAATTTTATTACTTGTTATCGCTCCATATAGAAGGGAAATTAATGAACAGAAAAGGACTATATAAAATTCGTTTGACATGAAACCTCAGATTCGTTTTGTGATAAAAATTAATTTATATAACAAAAAAAAAATCATATCAAACTTTAAAAATGACTATATCCAATTTTTTTTAGTTTTATTAATTTATTACTTTCATCAAAAACATTTATACCTGTACCTTCTGAAAAAAAACCAATCTTTTTAAAGAAAAATTCTTTATTATATTTTTTTTTAAAATCTAATTCCTTTTTTTTTTTAAATGAAAATACTAATTCATAATCTTCACCCCCTGTAAGCAGATAATTCCACAATAATTTTCTATCATCAAATAATTCAAATACTTTTTTGACTGGTTCTGATAATGGAATTTTTTCAAGAAAAATTTTACCTCTTAATTTTGAATTATTTGATATTTTTTCTAAATCAATAATTAGTCCATCAGAAATATCTGTACAAACTCCATTATATTCAGAAATTTTTTTTCCCAAATTTAATTTTGGATTAGGAATCTTATGTCTTTTATATAAATACTCAAGAGAATTCAGATCGAGTTTTTTTTTAACATTTTTAAACTTTGAATTATTTTCAATTAAAAATCCTATAATAGCGTCACCAATAAAACCTGACACATAAATATTAGAATCAGATTTAGCATTAGACAAAGAATGAATACCTTTTTTTATAGTTCCAAAAATAGTAATTGATAAAAAAACTTTGTCAGATTGAGAAAAGTCTCCACCAAAAAGTTTTAATCCATACTTTTTTTGATCTTCTCCCAAACCCTCACAAAAACTTTTTAACCATTTTTTTGTCTTTGATTTAGGAACTGATATATTTAAAATATAGCCATATGGCAAAGAACCCGTTGCGGCCAGATCAGACAAATTGACTCTGATGAGTTTTTTTGCAATTAGTTCAGGTTTTTCATCTTTATAAAAATGAGTACCTTCTATCATCATATCTGATGAAACCACTAAAGATTTATTTTTATATTTTATTAACGCAGCATCATTTGTTAAATTTAACGACTCTTTATTTTTTGCTAATGGAACAAAATATTCATTAATTAATTTTTTTTCTAGACTCATTTTTTTTTTTTTTTAAAAAAATTATATGTATTCTCAATAAAAGCGTTAACAAAAGATGTTTCTTTTACATCACAAAATGTTTCTGTTAGTATTATATACTCACTTGCAATAATTCCTATTGAAAGCTTTGGTGACATAAGCATTTCGGCAATAGCTACTTTTAAAATAGCTCTTAAAACTAATGGTAGTCGGTTGACTGTCCAGTGTTTGTCAAGATTATTTTTAATTAGTTCATTAATTTCATTTTCTTCTTTGATATATTTAGTAAAAAGTCCTATAAAATAATTTTTATCAACTTCTAAATTCAATTTTTTTTCTGATCTTTCGAAATCAAAACAAATATTTTTTAAATGCAACTCAATAAATTGAACTAATACATCATCATATTTTAAATTGCCTTCTTTAAATTGATAAACAGCTTGCATTGATAAATATCTTGCGAGAGACCGTTTAGAATTATTCATATGCTCACATCTTTAATATATTAATCATCTTAATACATGCCTCAGCTGATTTTCCACCGACATTTTTCATATTTTTAGAGGATCTGATTTCAGCTTGTTTCATATTTTCTACAGTTAACAATCCAAAACCAATTGCTAGCTGATTTTTATTAACGATATTATAAATTGAACTACTTGTTATATTCTGAACAATTTCATTATGAGAAGTTTCACCTTTAATAACACAGCCCAATATAATAAATCCAATAAACTCATCTTTATACTTTTCTAAAGTTACAGGAATTTCAAGAGCTCCTGGAACTTTTATAACTTCATATTTATAGTTATTTTTTTCAATAACTTCTTTAGCAGAAACAAACAAATTATTAGAAATTTCTGAATAATAGTTTGACTCAATTATTAAAATAGATTTATTTTTCATTCTTTAATATATTTTTCTATTTTTTTTTATTATTATTCCAAAACCATCTATTCCAACTATATTTTTGTCAGTATTAGTTAAAAGCACTATTTCTTTGACACCTATGTCTAACAAAATCTGAGCTCCAATACCATATTCTTTTAGTATTGACTTATTTTTAATTATATTTTTTCCTGAGCTTTCAAAACTAAATAGTTCTTTTTTTGGATTCCTTAGAATTACAATTACTCCTTTTCCTTCTTTATCAATCATTTGCATGGATTTTCTTAACTCTTGATCTTTTTGTTTAGTTGCACCTAAAAAGTCAGAAAAAATATTAAATGTATGCATCCTAACCAATGTTTGTTCTGATCCTTTGATATCACCTTTAATTAGAGCTAAATGATGAGTACCATCAAGTTTGTTTACATAAACAAATAATTTAAAATCGCCACCTATATCAGAATTAAACTTTTGTTTGTGGATACATTTTACTAACTTTTCTTTTCTAACCCTATACTCTATCAAATCTTTTATTGATGACATTTTCATTTTATGAAACTTACAAAACTTTACTAGATCATTAAATCTTGCCATTGAACCATCATCATTCATTATTTCGCAAATAACTCCTGATTCACTAAGACCAGAGAGTCGAGCTAGATCAACAGCAGCTTCTGTATGCCCGGCTCTAACCAAAACTCCTCCATCCTTAGCTACTAATGGAAAAACATGTCCAGGAGTAACTAGATCATTTGGCTTACATTTCTGAGAAACTGCAACTTTTATAGTTTGACATCTATCACTTGCACTAATACCTGTAGTAACCCCTTTTTTTGCTTCAATTGAGACAGTAAATGCTGTTTTATGTCTACTCAAATTGCTTTCTGTCATTAGTTGTAATTTTAACTTATCTATTTTTTTTTTATTTAATGCCAGACATATTAGCCCTCTTGCATGCTTGGCCATAAAATTTATCTTTTCTGGGCTAACTTTATCTGCGGCAAAAATAAGATCCCCCTCATTTTCTCTATTCTCATCGTCAACTATTACTACCATTTTTCCTTTTGATAGATCTTCTAAAATATCTTCAATTGGTGAGAAAAAAAACTTCATTTTTTTAAATTTTCCAGTGCTTTGAATGTATATCTAGCTAACATGTCTACTTCTGTATTAAGATAATTACCAATCCGTAAATTGGCAAATGATGTATTTTCCCATGTATAGGGAATTATACTAATGCTTATTATTTTTCTTTTTACTTCATTAACAGTTAACGAAACTCCATCCAGAGTAATTGAGCATTTAGAAATCAAAAATTTAGAAACTTCTAAAGGAACATCAAGAGATATAATCTTAGTATCCTCCAAATTATCAATGCTCACAAGTTTTGATACACCATCAATATGTCCAAAAACTAAATGTCCTCCTAACTCATCTCCAACTTTCAAAGACTTCTCTAAGTTGATTCTATCACCTATCTTAAAACAAGATATATTAGTTCTTGCCAAAGTTTCTGGAGAAACATCTACTGAAAAAAAATTTCCTGAGAATTCTGAAACTGTTAAACATACTCCCGAGCATGATATTGATTCTCCCATTACTAATCCACTGTCAAAATCAGATTTGATTCTGATTTTATTTGAATTTATAGAATCTACAACACCGGTACTTTTAATAATTCCAGTAAACATCAGTACTTCTCAATAACTTTACTAATAAAATCAATATATTTTCTTGTTTCATATATTTCTAGATGATTATCATTTAAAGGAAAAATTTTTTTTAGTTTAAAATTATTTTCTGAAAATTTAATATTATTCATAATAGAACTTGTCAGGTCTAGGCCTTTATTACCAATAAAAATATTTCCTCTAAATACATACAACATATCAACAAGATTATATTTTAAAAAAAGTGAATTGATCTTAGCACCTCCTTCAACAATTAGATTAGATACCCCTAAAGCTGCTATTTCTTTTAGAATATTTTTTAATAAAAACTTATTTTTTTTAATAATTAATATTTTTACATTTTTATTTTCAAATTTGGAGTGTCTTGACTTAGAAGTATTTTCTGTAAAAATTATAGTTGAAGAAACTGAAAGATTAAAAATATCTAAGTTTTCGGACAAATCTAGATTTTTATTAATTATAATTCTTAATGGTGAAAATTCTTTTAAACCATTTAATCTACAAGTTAATTTAGGATTATCAATTTTTGCTGTACTACTTCCAATTAAAATAGCTTCATTTTTTGCTCGCTGCATATGTACATATTTTCTAGATAAAGAATTTGTAATCCATTTATTTGAATTGTTTCCATAACTTATTTTACCATCAATTGAAGTAGCCATTTTAAGAATTACTTTTGGTCTATTTTTAATTCTATTTAAAAAATACCCAGCATAAAAATTAATCAAATCTTGTTTTAATAATCCGTATCTTACTCTAATACCTTTTTCTTTTAAAAAATTTCTTCCAATACCACTCACTCTTTTATCAGGATCAATAAAAGCAAAAACAACTTCATTTATAGGGTTTTCTGCTATTTTTTCTACACAGGGATTTGATTTCCCATAATGACTACATGGTTCTAGTGTTGAATAACATATATATTTTTTATTTTTTTTGAATTTAACATTTTTAATCGCCATTACCTCGGCGTGGGGTCTTCCCCCTTTTTGCGTATACCCAAAACCAACTATTTTATCATTTTTGTTTTTTTTATCACATTCAACAATTAATGAACCAACAGATGGATTTGGGAAACTTGACAACATTCCTTTTTCCGCCAGTTGAATAGCAGCACTCATGTATTTCTGATCAAAATCCACAAAATTAATTATTCTGTAAATTTAAATTCTTATCAATGAACTTTCTAAAATCGTCAGTTTCTTGAAAATCTTTATATACAGAAGCAAACCTTAAATAAGCAACTCTATCCAATTCTTTTAAAGCATCCATAACAAGTTCGCCTACAACTTTAGATGGAATTTCTGGCTCTCCTGAACTTTCAAGTCTTCTTTGTATACTATTTGTTACAAGTTCGATTTTATCAGGCTTAACAGGTCTTTTTCTACAAGATATACTTATTGATCTTACAAGTTTTTCTCTGTCAAAAACATTTCTATTACCATTTTTTTTTATAATTATTAATTCTCTTAATTGAACTCTTTCAAAAGTAGTAAATCTTGCTCCACATCCTGGACACTGTCTTCTTCTCCTAATAGATGTATTATCATCACTAGGTCTTGAATCTTTTACTTGTGTATCATCGTGTCCACAAAATGGGCATTGCATTTATTATAAGCCTATGAGATAACAGAAGTGTAAATTGGAAATTTTTCGCATAATGATTTTACTTTTATCTTAATTTCATTTTCAATTACAGAATTATTATCTGAATTTTTAGCAAGACCATCCAATACATCGCCAATATAGTGCCCAATTAATTTAAACTCATTAACACCAAAACCTCTACTTGTTCCTGCAGGAGAACCTAATCGGATACCTGATGTAACAAAAGGACTTTCTGGATCGAACGGGACACCATTTTTGTTGCATGTAATTCCTGCATTTTCCAATGAATGTTCCGCTGCTTTTCCAGTTAATTTTTTAGGTCGCAAATCCACTAAAGTCAAATGAGTATCAGTTCCACCAGATACAACATCAAGTCCTCTTTCCAACATCACTTCAGAAAGGATCTGAGCATTTTGAATAACATTTTTAATATAATCTTTAAAATCAGGTTTTAAAGCTTCTCCAAACGCTACTGCTTTAGCACATATCACATGCATCAAAGGACCACCTTGAAGACCTGGAAAAACGGCAGAATTAATTTTTTTTGCATAATCTGGGTTATTTGTCAAAACCAGTCCACCTCTGGGTCCCCTGAGAGTTTTGTGAGTTGTGGTTGTAACTACATCTGCAAACTCAAGTGGGTTTGGATAAAAACCTGTTGCTACAAGGCCTGCAAAATGAGCCATATCAACAAGAAACATAGCACCTACAGAATTAGCAATATCGCGAAATTTTTTAAAATCAATAACTCTAGGATAAGCAGACCCTCCAGCAATAATTAACTTGGGTTTATGTTTTTTTGCTAATGATTCAACTTCATTAAAATCGATTAAGGAATCTTCTTTACTAACTCCATACTGAACTGCATTAAACCATTTTCCAGATTCGTTTGGAGGAGCTCCATGAGTTAAATGTCCACCAGCCGCAAGAGACATTCCCATAATAGTATCTCCAGGTTTTAACAAAGCTAAAAAGACGGCTTGATTAGCTTGAGATCCAGAATGAACTTGAACATTTGCAAAATCAGCATTAAAAAGTTTTTTTACTCTTTCAATACATATATCTTCAACAACATCAACATGTTCACATCCACCATAATACCTTTTCCCAGGGTATCCTTCAGCATATTTGTTGGTTAGGATTGTTCCTTGTGCTTCCAAAACGGCTTTAGAAACAATATTTTCAGAAGCAATCAACTCGATTTGATCATTTTGCCTGTGGTATTCATTTTTAACTGCCTCTAAAACTAAAGGGTCGGTTTTAGTAAGGCTACTTTCAAAAAAAAATTGTTGTGTCATTTGCTCTCCTAATTTAAATATTAATCTAATATATTGTTAAACTTTTTTAATCTAAATTTATGTCTTCCTTCTGCAAAATTTTCCGAAAAAAAGCACTTTAAACATTTAATAGCTAGTTGCTCAGAAATCAACCTTGAACCTAAAACAATTAAATTAGCATTATTATGTTCTCTTGCAAGTTTAGACATTTTTTCATTTAAACACAATGCTGCTCTTACATTTTTATATCTATTGGCTACCATTGACATACCAATTCCGGTTCCACAGATTAAAACTCCAAATTCGTAATCTTTTTTATTAAGCTTTTGAGATAATAAATGCGCAAAATCCGGGTAATCAACTGAATCTTCATTTGTAGTACCAACATCTATAAAATCAATTTTTTTTTTTAAGGGAGATAATAAAATTTTATTTTTTAAAGTAAATCCTGCATGATCAGAACCTATTAATATTTGTTTTTTATACATAATTATATTTTCATTTTATTTAAATCTTTTAAAAGTTTAGGAGCTAAAAAATATAGACCAATGATATTTGGAACTGACATTGCAAAAATCATTGCATCTGAAAAATTTATAACACTATTTAGATTCATTGAAGTTCCAATAACTGTGAAAGACAAGAATATAAGTTTAAAACTAAATATACTAATATTATTTTGACCAAAAAGATATGTCCAGCACCTCAAACCATAATATGACCAAGTTATTAAAGTTGAAATAGCAAATAAAGTTATAGCAAAAGCTAAAATTATTGGAAACCAACTCAATACTGACTCAAATGCTTTCGAGGTCAATTCGACTCCCTGAGTTCCATTGGAATCTATGTAAGAACCGGTAATAATTATTACTAATGCAGTCATCGAACAAATAATTATTGTATCAACAAACGGTGAAAGAAGCGACATGAAACCTGTATTTAAGTGATTATCGCTTTTGGCAGGAGCATAAGCTATTGGAGCTGAACCTATTCCAGATTCATTTGAAAACACAGCTCTCTTGATACCGGCTATCATTGCACCTAAAATTCCTCCAAAAGTTGCATCAGCATTAAATGCGCTGTTAAATACTTTTTGAAATGTATCTGGAATTAGCGCATAATTTGTTATAATTATATACAAACAAGCAACACCGTAAAGAATACCCATAACCGGCACTAATTTTTCTGTAACTTTTCCAATAGATTTTATTCCTCCTATAATTATAGAGCCTACTACAAACGCAAAAATTAACCCACCTAACCAACCTTTTTCATAAAAAAAACTATTCTCTCCCCCGGTAGCAATAACAATTTGTTGAAATGCTTGATTAGCTTGAAACATATTTCCTCCTCCAAATGAACCCCCAATGCAACATATTGCAAAAATAAAAGCTAAAAATTTCCCTGTTTTAGGCAAACCACAATCATCCATACCTTTAGATAAATATCTAATTGCACCTCCTGAAACTGTGCCATCTGGAAAAATAACCCTATATTTGTGACCCAAACTAACTTCAACAAATTTTAAAGTCATACCAAAAAAAGCCATTACAATCATCCAAAACATAGCCCCTGGACCACCAATTGAAATAGCAACAGCTACACCTGCAATATTACCTAATCCGATTGTTCCAGACATTGCAGCAGTAAAAGATTGAAAATGAGTTATTTCTCCAGGCATGTTAGGTTTATCATACTTACCAGTAGCAACATAAATAGCTCTTTTAAAAGCTCTGATATTTATAAACCTGAAATAAAAGGTAAAAAGAAGGCTTGCAATAACTAACCAAATTACAACAAGAGGTACTTGATTATCCTGAAAGGTAATACTTGTAAAGATAAAATTAGTGACGAATGAAGCGAATGGTTCAACATAGCCTTCTATTTTTTGATCTAATTCTGTAATATTTAATTTATCAAACATGATAATCAAATTATAATTTAGACTTTATAAAAATTAAATTATTAAATTTTAATTTTTCTAAGTTCTTCATCAATAACACTATATACATTTGTTAATGTATGTTTTTCAATACAATAAGGTGGCATCAAATATAGAGTATTTCCTAGTGGTCTAATTAAATAACCTCGCTTTAAAAAATTTTTTTTTAATATTTCTCCTATATTAGCTCCGTAACCTTTATCAAAACCAATAATATCAAATGCAGCAATATCACCTAAAAATCTTATTTTTGAAACTTTTGGATTATTTATAAGGAAATTTAGGCCTTTTTTATGAATATTTTCAATTTCACAAACTGAATCAAGAGTTTTTTCTTCGCTAAATAAATCTAATGATTTTAAAGCAGCAACACATGCAATAGGATTAGCAGAAAAAGAATGACCATGAAGAAAACTTTTGTCTAAATTCATATCAAGAAATTCTTTATGAATAAATTCTTTAAAAACTGTTGCTGCCAAAGGCAAATAACCACCTGTTAAAGATTTTGCTAAACAAATTATATCAGGTACAACATCTAAATACTCTGATGCAAACATTTTTCCGGTTCTCCCAAAACCAGTCATTACCTCATCAAATATGACTAGAATTTTATTTTCTTGAAATTTTCTAACAACCTTATTCAAATAACTCGGTCTGCACATTCTCATTCCTGAGGCTCCTTGAACTAATGGTTCAATAATTACTGCTGCTAAACGATTACCATGACTATTAATAATCCTCTCGACTTTTTTCAAAGATTTTTGTTCTTCTACTTGAATCGAATTATTTCCTCTCCAATCATCTGGAAATGGAACAAAAAATGTTTTAAAAACTAAGTCTTCAAATGGTTTATAAAATCCTGAGGAGTAACCAACTGACATAGCTCCTAAAGTATCACCATGATAACCACCTTTTAGTGCAACAAATTTATCTCTAAAATCTTTTTTATTATACCAATATTGATATGCAACTTTTAGAGCAATTTCAACTGATGTTGACCCATTATCTGAGAAGAAGACTCTAGACAAATTTTTTGGCAAAATTTCAGTTAATCTTTTTGCTAGCTTTATAGCCGGTTCATGAGTAAAACCAGCAAAAATTACCTGTTCTAACCTCTTTGACTGATCATATATTTTCTCCGCAATTTCACTTTTTCCATGACCATGAATATTTACCCACCATGATGATATTAAATCGATATATTCATTTCCATCAATATCAAATAATCTATCATCTTTTGCTGAGGATATAATAATTGATTCGGATTTCGATGAAGCTTTGTTGAAAGGATGCCAGATATAATCCTTATCAAACTTTAAAAGTTTTTTTTTCATATTTCTATTAAATTTCCAAATTCTATTATGTTATTTTTATTTATTTTATTCACTAAATTAATTACTCCTAAAACTTTAACTTCACAGTTTAAAATTTCTTTTGAAAAATATTTAATTGTCTGAATCGTGTCGTGTTGATTTTTACCAACAAAAATAATACCTTTTATCTGTTGTTTTCTATTAGCTAAAACTTCCAGAGATAATAATGTATGGTTAATAGTTCCTAATTCCGTTTTAGCAACCAAAATTACAGGTAATTTAAAATATTTTATCATATCAATCATTAAATACTTTTCATTTATTGGAACAAGAAGACCCCCAGCACCTTCTACAATAGTAAACTTATTCTGTTCAATCTTCTGTTTTTTTAGTTTTTCTAAATCTATATTTACGTTTTCTTTTTTTGCTGCAATATTAGGCGAAAGAGGATTATTTAAAACATAGGTTTCAGGATAAATTTTATGACTTTCTAAATTTAATAAGTTTTTTATTTTTTGAGAATCAGTTAATTTTTTTTCATCTTTACCACACTGTATTGGCTTCCAATAATTTGCGTTAAGTTTATTAACTAATACAGCAGATACAATTGTTTTACCTATATTAGTATCAGTTCCTGTGACAAAAAAACCATTAAAAAAAAATTTTGAATTCATTTTTTTATAATTAAACAAAAAGAAACATTAAAATTAATATTTATACTTTTATTAAATTTTTTTAAAAAAAAAATATTTTCTTTTTTTTTTGTATGGATGCGTTAGCTCCTATATTTTTTAAATTTTTTAAAAATGCAATAGGACTTTTATAACTAATTTTAAAATTTATTTCTTTTATTCTAAAATCTACATATCTTTTATCAAAAAAACCTTTATAAAAAAGGAAATCTGGCAAAGAGTTTAATGTGAATTCTTTTTCCTCTTTTTGATAAATTTTTTTTAAAACACTAAAACTTTTATTGTTGGGAAATGAGAATAAAAAAATTCCACCTTTTTTTAAGTTCATAATAATACTAGTTATTAATTTAATATAATTAGAAGACCAATGAATTGCCATATTAGAAAAAATTAATTCGAAGTTATCCAAATTTGAATAATCGTATTTATCAAAATCAACATTATTAAATAAAGTTTTTCTTTTGATTTTAGATTTCGAAACAAGTATCATTTCTTCTGAAATATCAACTAATTCAAGCTTACCAATATTCAAATTATTTAAAATTTTTTTTGTAAATTCACCAGTTCCAGATCCTAATTCTAAAGCATTAATTTTTTTTTGTTTAATAGACAAAATATTAGTATTATTTTTCAATATTTCAATCAAACTATCTCCAGCTAGATTTTGAATATGATTGAAATTATCATATTTTTTTGCACCAATATTGAACGAATTTTTTATATATTTTTTCATTTAATATTTTTTTTAATAATTTGATTAATCAATTTTGCTGTTTGTTCATATTCAATTAAGGGAAAGGCATGACAGTCCGAGCTTATCGTTTGACAGTGATGTAAGTAATTAGGAAAAAGCTTTTTTGGATAATCAATTGTTGAGATTTTATCATTACTCATAAAAAATGAGAAGATTTTTGAATCTATCTTCTTTATTTTCTCAATTAAATTATCCTCATATAAATGCTCTAAAGATCGCTCTAATTTTTTTTTACTAAACTTTGTTTTTTTTACATTAAAAAAGGAATTTTTTAAACCACAATTGAAATAAAATTTTTTTAATACTTCTACTGGATTAATTTTAAATTCAAAAATCATTTTTTTTAAAATTTTTTTTCTTATATCTTTTTTATCTTTGCTTTCTATAAACAAAGGTTTACCAGAAAAATTTATAATTAAATTAGATTTAAGGTTTTTTTTTATTAACCAATTAAGGCCATATGAATGGACAATAAATATATTATCTTTGTTATTCACAATATTTCGTATTTTTGATTGTGTTTTAAAAAACCCTAAATCAATAGGCTTAAAACTATAAAAATTATATTTTGTTTTCATCTCATTAATCAATGGATTCCAAAAAGAACTATCAAAACCCCATCCATGGATTAAAAATAAATTAATTTTTTTCACTTTCAAGAAACAAATTTAAAGAAAATATCAACGAATTTATCAATATTTTTTTTCGATATTAATGTAGTTAAAGATATTCTTAACCTACTTTTTCCCTCCGGAACTGTAGGAGGCTTTATTGGTAAAATATAAAAACCATTATCCTGAAAAACTTTACTTAGATACTCACATTTTTTTTTATCTTTAAAAATTAATGGTATTATTTGACTATGAGTATCAGGAATATAGAAGTTTTTTCTTCTCATTTTATTTACGAAATATTTAGAAAAACTCAATAATTTCTCTCTTTCTTTTTTCATTCTAGGAACTAAATCAGTTGATTTTGAAATTGCTCCTAATACAGATGGAGGTAAAGCCGTTGAATAGATTAAACCAGCACAAAAATTAATAATTTTTTCTTTTATCTGTTTAGAGCATGATACATAAGAACCATAAGAACCAAAAGCTTTACTAAAAGTTCCAATAACAATTTCATTAGGGTTATCATTTTTTTTTAAAGTTGAAATTCCATAACCCTTTGGACCAAAAATTCCAGATGCATGAGCTTCATCTAAATATAGAATTGAATTATATTTTTTTGCTAAGAATCTTAACGAATCTATATCACATATGTCTCCGTCCATACTAAAAACAGTTTCTGAAACAATAAGTTTATTATTTATCTTATTATTTTTTTTTAAAAGATCTTCCAGATGATTATAATCTAAATGACGATATCTACGTATTTTTTGACGTGATAAAACACATCCATGATAAATGCTTGAATGATTTAGCTTATCAGTAAATATTATTCCTTCTTTCACCTTTCCTAAACTATTATCAATTACAACAGGAATGACTGTAGAATTGCATTGAAAACCACTACCCATAATAATGGTTCTTTCTTTATTTTTTAGATTACTAATTTTTTTTTCTATATGTTCAATTAAATTTAAGTTTCCTGATATTAACCTTGATGACGACAAACTTGAACCAAATTTCTTTGTCCATTTTACAGAAGAATTAATTATTTCTTTATTATTAGAAAGTCCCAAATAATCATTACTTGAAAAATTATGTAATGTTTTTTTGTTAAAAATAATCTTTCCATTAGATAATTTCTTTCCATCTCGATCTATTAAAGAAATTTTCCTTAACTTTCTAAAATTTTTTATATTTGTATTTAGGTTTTTCACAGTTTAATATCACTAAAATAATTATTAACATAAATTATGTGGGGGAAAAAGAAATGAAACCAGAAACAATAGTTTTACACGCTGGACATAGAAGAGATAGTAATACTAATTCAGTCGCTGTACCAATATACCAAACTACATCTTATCAATTTGATAATACTGAACATGCTTCTAAGCTCTTTGGTTTGCAAGAGTTAGGGAATATATACACAAGAATAATGAATCCAACTAATGCAGTTTTAGAGGATAGATTAACAAAACTTGATGGAGGCGCAGCATCATTAGCTCTAAGCTCTGGACAATCCGCTTCAGCTCTTGCAATTCAAAATATATGTCATTCTGGAGATAATTTTATAAGTTCAACAGACTTATATGGAGGTACCTGGAATTTATTTTCAAACACATTCAAAGAAATGGGTATTGAATGCAGATTTGTTGACCCTGAAAATCCAGAAAATTTCAGAAATGCAATTGACGACAAAACTAGATGTATTTATGCAGAAACTTTACCAAATCCAAAATTACAAGTTTTTCCAATTAAGGAAGTTGCAGATATCGGTTCTGAAAAAAATGTTCCTTTAATTATGGATAATACCGCAGCGCCTTTAATTTGTAATCCCATAGAACATGGGGCTTCAATTGTAGTATATTCAACAACCAAATATATTGGAGGTCATGGACTTTCAATTGGTGGAATTATTATTGATAGTGGAAAATTTGATTGGGAAAAGGCAGGAAAAAGATTTCCAATGTTGAATGAACCAGATCCCAGTTATCATGGTGCAGTTTGGAGTCAAGCTGCAAAACCATTAGGTCCAATTGCCTATATCTTAAAAGCAAGAGTTACATTGCTAAGGGACTTAGGTTCAGCAATGAGTCCATTTAATGCTTTTACATTTATACAAGGTCTTGAAACACTTCCATTAAGAATGGAGAGGCATTGTCAAAATGCTAAAAGTGTGGCTGAATTTTTATCTACTCATCCTAAAGTTTCAAAAGTTATATATCCATCTCATATGACTAGCCAATATCTTGATAGAGCAAAAAAATATTTAAAAAAAGGTTTTGGAGCCCTACTAGGTTTTGAATTAAAAAATGGAGAAAATGCTGGTAAAAAGTTTATCGACAACTTAAAACTTCTATATCATGTAGCAAATATTGGTGACGCTAGATCTCTGGCTATTCATCCATCATCAACTACACATTCACAATTATCGGAAAAAGAGCAATTAGCTTCAGGGGTAACACCTGGCTATATAAGACTTTCTGTTGGTATTGAGCACATAGATGATATAATAGCTGATATTGATCAAGCATTATCAAGTTCTTAAATAATAAATGAAAGATTTTTATGCCCACATTTCCAATCTCTAGAGGAAGAAGAATCAGAAATTCAAATTGGATAAGGACATTAACAACTGAAAATTATTTAACGACTGATGATTTAGTTCTTCCAATTTTTTTAAAGGAGAGCGGAAGTAGTGATTTTATTTCTAAAATGCCAGGTATAGAAAGACATTCTTTAAAAACAATTGAAAAAGAGATTGAGAATATAATGAATCTAGGAATAAAAGCTATTGCTATATTTCCACAAATTGATAAATCTCTTAAAAAAGAAAAAGCTTCTGAAGCTATTAATCCTAATAACTTAATCTGTAGAACTATAAAGTTGGTTAGAAAAAAATTTCCTGAACTTGGATTAATTTGTGATATTGCTTTGGATCCATACACTAAATCTGGACATGATGGAATTTTAGGAAATAATGGTTTAGTTGAAAATGATAAAACTATTAAAATTCTTTCGAAAATGTCTTTAAACTTTGCTGAGGCTGGATGTCAAATGATAGCTCCAAGTGATATGATGGACGGAAATATTAAAGAGATTCGAAATACTCTGGAAAAAAATAAATTCACTGATGTGTGTATTTTGTCTTATTCAGCAAAATTTTGCTCTTTTTTTTATGGACCTTTTAGAGAAGCAATTGGTAATAAAACAAACAAAAAATATATTTCTAAAGAAACTTATCAATTAAACCCAAATAATGGAGTGGAAGCAATTAAAAATGTTGAACAACATATTGAGGAAGGAGCAGATATAATAATGGTTAAACCTGCAAATTATTATCTTGATATTGTAAGAGAAATAAAAAATAAATGCTCTATTCCAGTCTCTGTATTTCAAGTTAGTGGTGAATATTCAATGCTTAAGATTGCAGCTGAAAAAAATATTTTAAATTATGAAAAAACCGTGATTGAAAGTCTTAATTGTATTAAAAGATCAGGAGCAAATATTATATTTTCATATTTTTCTAAAGAGGTAGCAGAATGGCTAAGATAAAAAATCAAAGAATAAACTTGATTTATTAAACTTATAATATTAAAAAAAACCATCAAATTAATTTTTTATAATCAGGAGATTTTATGTCAAGAAAACACCCAGGTAGATTTCATATAGCTATTCCAGGACCAACAAATATTCCAGAGAGAATACTAAATGCAATGCATATTTCATCTGAAGATCAGAGAAATCCTGAAATTCCTGAGTTGACAATACCATTATACAAAGATGTTAAAAAAGTTTTTAAAACAGAAACTGGAACAGTTTTTCTTTTTCCAGGTTCTGGAACTGGTGCATGGGAATCTGCGATTATAAATACAATGTCTCCAAATGAGAAAGTTTTAATATATCGTTATGGACAATTTAGTCATCTTTGGGCTGATATGTTTAAAAGATTAGGCCTAGATACTGAAATTGTAGATAAGGAGTGGGGTACTGGAACTCCTCCAGATGAAATTGAGAAAACATTAAAAGCAGATACTAACCATAAAATTAAAGTTGTTTGTGTTACACAAAATGAAACTGCGACAGGAGTAACATCCCATGTTGACGATGTAAGAAAAGCTATGGATGCAGCCAATCATCCTGCTCTACTTTTTGTTGATGGAGTTAGTTCCATAGCATCCATTGATTTTAGAATGGATGAATGGAAAGTAGATTGTGCAATTTCCGGCTCTCAAAAAGGTTTTATGCTTCCATCGGGAATGGCAATAATGTGTGTGAGTGAGAAAGCATTAGCTGCTCATAAAAGTGCTGAACTTAAAAGATGTTATTACTCATGGGAAGATCAAATAGCAACTAATAAGGATGGATATTTCCCTTATACCCCTCAGATTCCAATGTTAAGAGCTTTAAAAGAATCTTGTAATATGCTTTTTGAGGAAGGTCTAGAAAATGTATTTAAACGCCACAATAGAATTGCGGAAGGTGTTAGAAAAGCAGTATTAGAAGGATGGGAGTTAAAGTTGTGTGCAAAAGAAAAATACTGGTATTCTGATACTGTGACAGCTGTTGTTGTTCCTGAAGATAAAGATGCTAAAAAAGTTCTCTCTACAGCCTTTAATAAATATCATCTATCTTTAGGAGCTGGACTAACTCAGGTTGCAGGTAAAGTATTCAGAATTGGTCACTTGGGTGATTTAAACGAACTCCAAGCTTCAGCCTTTATAAATGGCGCTGAAATGGCTATGATTGATTCAGATATTAATGTGAAACCAGGAAGTGGTATAGCTGCTGCATCTGAATACTGGAGAAAAAATATAGAATAATATTATGAAAGATATAAAAGTATTAGTAACTAGAAAATGGCCAGAAAGCGTAGAAAAAAAATTATCGGAAACTTTTGATACTACTTTAAATATATCTGATAAACCTCTTAAAGAGTCAGATTTAATAGAAGCAATGAAAAATTATGATGCTTTACTTCCGACAGTAACTGATAAGATAAGTGATACCATTATTAGTTGTCAAAATAGAAGGGTAAAAATTATTGGTAATTTTGGTGTTGGTTTTAATAACATTGACATTGAGTCAGCTAAAAAAAACAACATTGTTGTAACTAATACACCAGAAGTACTTACTAATTGCACTGCAGATATTGCTATGTTGCTAATGCTTGGAATAGCAAGAAGAGCATCAGAAGGTGAACCTCATATAAGAAAAAATGAATGGACAGGTTGGAGACCAACGCACATGATGGGAACAAAAGTTACTGGGAAAACTCTCGGTTTAGTTGGAATGGGAAGAATAGCACAAGCAATGGCTCATAAATCACATTATGGATTTGGTATGTCAATTTTATATTTTGATCCTTATTTTAAAAATAATAAAATTGCTGAAAAATATAATGCAAAATCATGTGAGTCTCTTGAACAGTTATTAAATAGTTCTGATTTTGTTTCTTTACACTGTCCATCAACTGAAGAAACTAGAGGGATAATAAATAAAAATTCTATTCAAATGATGAAGAATAGTGCGTATTTAATAAATACTGCAAGAGGAGATATTGTTCAAGAATCTGATTTAATTGAAGCATTAAAGAGTAATGTTATCAAGGGAGCTGGTTTAGATGTTTATGATAGAGAACCAGATGTACCTGAAAATCTAAAAAATTTATCAAATGTATTCCTATTACCTCATTTAGGAAGTGCCACCACTGAAACTAGAGAAGCTATGGGCTTAAGAGTTTTTGAAAACGTTTCAACTTTTTTTAAAAAAAATGAACCAATAGATAGAGTTGTCTAAAGACCTCAAATCACTTGAAGAAGATAATCATTTCTTCAATAAAAAATATATAATGAATCTTTTTTTAGAAGGTATTAACGCTGTCAGACCTAAAAAAGTACTTCCAAAATTTATTAAAGATCTTAAAAATAAAAATTTAGTTTTCTCAAATCTAGATATTAATAATGAAAACCTTGAAAGAATTTTACCGATATGTATAGGAAAAGCGTCAGTTGAAATGGCTAAAACCTATAATCAAATTATAGGAGAAAGTAACAAAATTAGTATAGAAAGTTTAAAAGGTATATTAGTAGCAAATGAAGAAAATTTTAGAGATGTTTCTGGTTTTAATTGCTTTATTTCAGGTCATCCAGTACCAAATCAAAATGGATTAATAGCATCAAAATTTATAAGAGAAACTATTTTTGACTTAGGTGAAAAAGACCTAATTTTACTTATGCTCTCAGGTGGAGGTTCTGCAATGCTTCCAGATCCACCTGATGGCATTACATTGGAAGAAAAAATTATTGTCAATCAAAAATTATTAGAATGTGGTGCAAATATAAAAGAAATTAATGCTGTTCGCAAACATCTATCAAAACTTAAAGGTGGAAATTTTCTTAAATATAGTTTCCCTGCAAAAACATATTCATTAATAATTTCAGATGTTGTTGGTGATGATCTCTCATCTATTTCTAGCGGACTTACTGCACCAGATCCATTCAAATTTAGTGATGTAATTAAAATTTGTAATGAGTACAAAATTTTAGATAAACTTCCTAATAGTGTAAAAAAATATTTTAATAAAGGATTAAATGATAAAAATTTAGAAACTCCAAAACAAAAAAATAAAATTTTTAAAAATTGTGAAAATAAAATTATTGCCTCAAATAATTTAAGTCTTGACGCAATAAAGAATTATTTTAAATCTTCTAATAATGTTTTGGATAATAAAATTAACTGTGAAATATGGAAAAGAAATATTGAAGGAGATGTAAAAGATATAGCATTAAAATTTGTAAACTTTATTAAAAGACATGATTTATCAAAAAAAAATATTTTTTTATCAGGTGGAGAAACAACAGTAAAAATATCTGGAACAGGTAAAGGTGGAAGAAATCAAGAATTAGCTTTATATTTTAGTATTTTTATGAAGGATCTTTTACCAAATCAAAGATATTTATTTTTATCTGGAGGAACAGATGGAAGAGATGGTCCTACTGATTCTGCCGGTGGAATTGTGAGTCATAAAACTTTAGACTTATGTTTGCAAAAAAATATTAATATTGAACAAGAACTTAAAAATAATAATTCATATAGTGTATTAAAAAAAATTGATTCTCACATACTCATACAAGGAACTAATACAAATGTTGCAGATATTCAAATTCTTATATTGATATAAAAATAAAAAAATTACTTAAATTTAAATTGAACAAATGAAAAATTTTCTTATATTATTAGCTTAAGGTCATTTCGGAATAAGCATTGGAACAGACAAAACTTAACAGTTATAAATTTTTTAAATCTCTCCCATTCAGATGTTCTTATATTAGTGGTAAATTTGAACAAAGATTGTTTTCAAAAATAGAACCAAATAATCAAAAAAATTTTAACACTCTCATGGAAAATGGTTTTAGAAGAAATCTCGATCATATGTATATTCCAGTATGTGAAAATTGTAACAGTTGTATTTCCTCAAGAATTAAGGTTATTGATTTTATAATTAGTAAAAGTCAAAAGAGAAATATTAACAAAAATAAAATTTTTACTTTTAAAAAAATACAAAAAAATAGAGAAAAAGAAAGATATAATTTGTTTATTAAATATCTAAGAAATAGACACTCAGATGGTCAAATGAAAGAAATGACTTTTGATGAATTTAGTAATTTTGTATATGATTCTCCTGTAAAAAATTTAATATTTGATATTGTAGATGAAAATAACAAATTATCAGGGAGTATTATCTTAGATATCTTAAAAGATGGTTTGTCTGCAGTTTATAGTTTTTATGATACAAAATATCTAAAAAATGGCTTAGGTAAGTTCTTAATATTAAAATCAATAGAAGAAGCAAAAAAAATGAGATTTAAATATCTATACTTAGGTTATTGGATTAAAGAGTCAAAAAAGATGAATTATAAAGCTAATTTCAATAACCTTGAAATCTTCGTTAATGGTAACTGGAAAATTAAAGACCTTAAATCTTATCTATAAAATCGATTAATTGTTTTTTAAAGATAAGTTTTTTACTTTTACGATTATCAAAAATACTTTTTATTATTCTATTAAAAAAAAATTCTGTAACCAATAAACCATTAATAATATCTTCTTTCTTAAAATTCGACTCTTTATTAATAATGAAAGCTGGAATTTTTAGTAACCTTTCCTTCCAAGGTTCCCCAACCTCTCTAGATACAATATTACCGCTTTTGGGTGATAAGTAAACTAGATTATCTTTAACTCCAGAAACAGAACACTTAGTAAAATCTACCTCGTAACCTAGGTTAGCAATAAAATCTAATTCCCAAAAAATAAAATATTTAGCAAATTCTAAGTTATTTAATTTTTTTTTTTTAAATAATTCTAAAATTTGAATTATATTAATATATATATGTGAATTAGAGTCTTTTAAAGGTATTAATTTTAAACAAACCTCAGAAATTGAAACCTTTATTAAATTTAAAATATATGGTTCATTTATAGAATAATAATTATTTATAATTTCAAAGTTTAAATAACCTAAACCATCACTAATTCGTGATTTCCAATTAAATGTAACATTATCCAGTAATAACGCTTTATTATTTTTCTTCGAAATTTTTGTTAACCCCATTATTGGACCATTAGACTTTGAAAAAATATTTATAATCAAAGAATCCTCGCCGTATTTTTTTTGACCAATTATTAAACCTTCATCATTTATTTTCATATTTAAAAAAATTACTTCTTATTTTTTTTATCTAAAGATATTAAAATATCTAAATAAATCTTTTTACCTAATTTTTTTTCCATATCAATTCTAGCTCTCATACCAATCTCTTTGATTTTCTCCCCATTCCTTCCAATTAAAATAGGTTTTTGAGAATCCTTTTTTACGTATATAGTCTGATAAATTTTATATAAACTATTTTTTTCCTTAATTTTTGTTTCTATTTTAACTACATAAGGTAGTTCTTTATTTAATAACTGAAAAATCTTTTCTCTTGTTATTTCAGAGAGACTAAAATCTAATTTCTGGTCAGTTCTTACTTTTTTATCATATTCCCATTCTCTTTTTGGAATATTTTGCATTATATTTTTTAATAATTTATTTATGCCTTTGTTTCTAAGTGCTGAAATCATAAATGTACTAAAAAATTCAAAATTAGCATTTAAATTTTTAACTATATCTAATAATTTAACCTTCTCAATTAAATCAATTTTATTAATAACTAAAACGTTTTTTTTATGCCCTTTAATTAAGTTAAATAAATTAATATATTCAAATGATTTAATTTTTTTTGCGTCAATAATTACAAGATTTATATCTGAAACTTCTAATGAATGAAGAATTGACCTAGTCATTTCTTTATCTAAATAGGACTTTGGTTTTAAAAAACCTGGGGTATCAATAAAAATAATTTGACATTCTTCTTTATTCAAAACTCCCTTTACTGCAATCTTAGTGGTTTGAGACTTTGATGAAATTATTGAAATTTTTTCATTTACCAAACGATTCAATAGAGTTGATTTTCCTACATTTGGAAAACCTATAATAGAAATTAAACCACATTTCTTAATTTTTGAGTTCATCTTCAGATAAGTTTGAAATTAACTTTTCTGCAGCTTTTATCTCAGCTTCTTGTTTACTTGGTCCAGATTCAAAAACTTCTAAATATCCATCTATATTTAATTTTACTTTAAAAATAGGTTTATGATCTGGTCCTGTTTTATTTATAATTTTATATTCTGGTAAATTTTTATTTTTTCGCAAACACCACTCTTGTAATACTGATTTAGGATCATTAGGTGGATTATTTTGTGTTTTAATTACAAATTCCCATAATCTTTCAACAATATTTTTAACATTTTCAAAGTTACTATCAAGGAAAATAGCTCCAATTAATGCTTCTAATGAATCTGCAACCATTGAGTCAGTTATATTTACTCTTAATCTATAATTTTTAGCTGTTAAAATAACGTCTCTTAAACCCAATAAATCTGCAACTTTAATAAGTGTTTTTTTATTAACCAAATACGCAAATCTTTTTGATAGTTCGCCTTCTTTCTCATTAGGGAATTTTTTAAAAAGCATTTCAGCAATAACAAGTCCTAATACTCTATCTCCCAGAAACTCAAGCCTTTCATAACTTTTATTACTATTTTTCTCAACAAAACTTGAATGGGTGAGTGCAAGTTTAAGAATATTTTTATCTTTAAATTTATATTTTAATTTTAATAAAATATTTTCTAAAGGATCAATATTTTTATTCTTAGTCTTCATTAGGTAGTAAACTATATAAGAATCTATCTTTTCGTAATGCAGAAAACCAACTCCATACCTTCCACCAAGAACCTTTTTCTGTATCAAAAGATAATAAAACTATTATGGCTTTCCCCACAAGATTAGATTTTGGAATACTTCCAACAAATCTACTATCTTGAGAATTATCTCTATTATCACCAAGAACAAAAAAATGATCTTTAGGAACAGTTATTTCAGGAAAACTATTTGTCTCGTAAAATGAAACTCTTTCTTTAAGTTCAAATACATCGTAACTTTTTCCATTATCTAGTGTTTCTTTATATTTCTCAACTTTGAAATTTGAATAAACGTCATCTTTGATTTTTTCTCTTTTTACTTTTTTATTATTAATAAATAACTGATTAGAAATCATTTCAACTTTATCTCCAGGTAAACCAATTAATCTTTTAATATAATCTGTTTTATTATCTTCAGGAGTTTTAAAAACTATAACATCTCCTCTTTTTGGTTCTTTATAAAAAATACGCTTAGGTATAATTGGAAAACTTAAAGGGAGAGAATGCCTTGAAAAACCATATGTATACTTTGAGACAAACAAGTAATCTCCAACAAACAATGTTGGGTACATAGAACCTGAAGGAATACTAAAAGGTTCAAATAAAAAGCTTCTTATAATTAAAGCAGCTACAATTGCATAAAATAAAGTCTTAAAATTTTCTAATAAACTATTTTTTTTCATTAATTCTAATCAATTTCTAGTTTGATATTGTGACTATAGCTATAGCATAATCTTTTTCATTTGACAGAGAAACATGAACGTTTAACTTTTTTTTTTCTTTTTCTAAATTTAAAAATATCTTTTTTGCATGGTCTAAATATTTTATAGTTGGTTTACCAGATTTTAATTTGATAACCTCGATTTGTTTAAATTCAATTCCGCCAGAAATACCAGTTCCAATTGCTTTTGATGCTGCTTCTTTTATTGCAAATCGTGAAGCATATAGTCGAATAGAATTTAAGGAGGTTATATTATTTAATAAATCATCTAATCTTATTTCATTTTTTGAGAAAATTCTTTTAATAAACCTTATTCCAAATTTATCAATTGTATTTTTTATTCTATCAATTTTTACTAAATCAATGCCTTGTCCGTATATCATGAAAAGTTTACCTTGAATTTTTTATTATATTTTTAAATCTTTCAACTGATTTTTCTAAACCTAAAAATATTGACTGACCAATTAAGAAGTGTCCAACATTTAATTCAGATATTTGACTTATGCTGCTAATATTAGTTACATTATTATAATTTAATCCATGCCCAGCATGACATTCAAGACCAAGTTTATTTGCAAATTCAGCTGATTCTTTTATTTTATTTAATTCATTTTTATAATTATTAACACAAAATGCTTCAGCATATTGTCCTGTATGAATCTCAACTGCTGAAACACCAAGTTCACTTGCAGCCTTAATTTGAGTTTTATCAGGATCTACAAATAGTGAAAGTCTAGTTTTTATTTTAATTATTGGAAGAATAATTTTTTTTAAGTGATTCATTTGATCTTTTACATTTAAACCACCTTCAGTTGTTAACTCCTCTCTTCGCTCAGGAACTATACAACATGCAAATGGTTTTATAAATAAACAAATTTTTTGCATCTCATTTGTAGCTGCCATTTCTAGATTTAAAGGTAGTATTTTGCTTTTTTTTATTTCAACTACATCGTCATCATTGATATGTCTCCTATCTTCTCTTAAATGAACTGTAATACTATCTATTTCAGTTTTCTTTAAAACTTTAATAGCATCAATTATATTTGGGTCTTTTCCTTTTCTCACATTTCTAATCGTAGCAATATGATCTATATTAACACCAAGTCTTATTTTTTTTTTAACCATCTTTTAGAGTTTTTTAACAAAAAGTATTTACATACATAATAGGTAATAAACCATGTTGCAATTGAAAGGGGTATACTACCAATTAATGTTGGGATAAAAAGTTTATCAAAATTTAAAAGAAAATATGAAATAGTTAATTCAAAGTCAACAACGGGGACATTATAAAAAAAACTACCTATTTTGTATTCAATAAAAAAAAATATTGGGAATGTCCATGGATTTCCAATTATAGTACCAACTGTTGCCGCTACTAAATTACCTCTCATAATAAAAGTGCCTAAAAAACATGTAAGAAGATGAAAGCCAATTAATGGTGTCAAAGAAACTGCTGCCCCCCATGCTAGTCCAATAGAAATAGATTCAGGCATGTCTTTTAATCTGATGATTTTATGTTTTAAAAATTTAAAAAGCCTTAATAAACTAAATTTTTTAATTAAATACATAAAATTAAAGAAATATTTATATTTAACATCAAACTCTTTTTACATCCTCAACATATTTAGAAGTTCTCAAAGATACTATGATTTTTTTTAAATGATCAAGATTTGAGACATCTATTTCAATATTTAGACTAAAAAAATATTTTGTACGTTTTGTGATTTTTAAGTTTCTAATATTACTTTTATTTTTTCCTATAATCGTAGATAATTCTCCTAAAGAACCAACTTCATTATTTAAAACAACGTCTAAACTCGATATAAATTTAGCTAAATTAATATCTTCCTTTTCCCATGATACACTCACAAAATCTGATTTTAATTTTATTTTTTTTTTAATTTCTTCACAATCTTTTAAATGCACCATCAATCCTTTTCCAGATAAAATTAATCCTACAACCTTATCACCTAGAATTGGATGACAACAATTTGCATAATGAATACTCATTCCTGGAGTTAAACCTTTTAATAAAATTGGTGATTTAAGTTTCTCTCTTTTTTCTTTAAACTTGTTTAATAAAATTATCTTTTTACTTAATTTGATCAATCTATTTTCAGGAAACAATTCTAGAATAACTTCATTTGGAAGAATACTTCCTTGTCCAATTTTTGTGTAAAGATTTTCAGTAGAACTCATACTAAATTTCTCTAAAACTGTTAATAATTGTCTTTCACTAAAACGTATTTTTTTATTTTTAAAAGCATTTTTTAATATATCCTTACCTAATTTTCTAAATTCATCGTCTTCTTTTAAATGGATAAATCTTTTAATAATTGCTCTAGCTTTTCCTGTCGTCGCAATTTCAAGCCAATTTGGTGAAATATTATTTTTTTTACCTGTAATAATTTCTACTTGATCTCCGTTTTTTAATACAGTGCTTAATGGTTTAATAGAATTATTGATTTTTACTCCTATACATGAAGTTCCTATATCAGTGTGAAGTGAAAATGCAAAATCTAATGTCATTGCACCTTTTGGTAAAGAAATTAAATCACCTTTAGGAGTAAAAACAAAAACTTGATCATGATACATTTGAAGTTTTGTATGCTCAAGAAATTCTTCGGGTTCACTAGACTGATCAAGAATATCTAGAATTTGTCTTATCCATTTATATTGTTTGCCATCCTTTGCTTGCACTTTATCTTTATAAATCCAATGAGCAGCAACACCATAATCAGCTTGTTCATCCATATTTTTAGATTTAATTTGAACTTCAATTCTCCTATTTAAAGGACCAATTAATGTTGTATGAAGTGATTGATATCCATTTGGCTTTGGAGTAGAAATATAATCTTTAAATCTACCTGGTACATAAGAATAATTACTATGTAATACTCCAAGTGCACCATAGCAATGTTTAACATCACCGACAATTATTTTAAAAGCTAATATATCCGATAACTGAGCCAAATTAACGGACTTAACTTGCATTTTTTTCCATATTGAAAATGGTTTTTTTTCTCTACCAAAAACTTTAGAAACTATTTTATTTTTTTTTAAAAGTTCATATAACTTCGTTATAGTTTTTTTTAATATATTTTCATCCTGACCTCTTAGAACTTTTAACCTTTTGATTATTGTATTTCTTACGTCTGGATCTAGCACCTTGAAACAAAGTTCATCTAACTCACTTCTTATTTCTTGCATACCCATTCTTTCGGCAATTGGTGCATAAATTTCAAGTGTTTCGTTTGCTATCCTTATTTTCTTTTTTTTATCTTTAATAAAATCAATAGTTCTCATATTATGAAGCCTGTCAGCTAACTTAACTAACAAAACTCTTATGTCATCAGAAGTGGCTAATAATAATTTCCTAAAATTCTCTGCTTGATTAAATTTATCTGACCTTCCTTCTAATTTAGATAATTTTGTTACCCCATCAACTAAGTTTGAAACTTCAATGCCAAAATTCTTTTTTATATCTTTAATATTATATTTTGTGTCTTCGACAACATCATGAAGTAGAGCTGTTATAATAGTGTTAGAATCAAACTTCATTTCAGCTAAAATTCCCGCAACTTCAATTGGATGAGAAAAATAAGGATCACCAGAAGCTCTTAATTGAGTTCCATGTGCTTGCATCGCGAAAACATATGCTTTATTTAAAGCTTCCTCCTGAACATCAGGATCATAAGATTTAATTTTTTCTAGTAATTCAAATTGTCTGAGCACAACAAAATAATATTAGAAACATTATAATAATCAATTAAATAAGTCAGGTTTTATAAAACTTAATTTATTTGATGAACTCAAATAATTATTCTTGTTCAATTTTATCTTCTTTTATCTCGTGAATTGGATCGTCTTCTGACGAAGCCTCAACTTCTTTTCTATTATTTTCAATTAACTTTTGAATATCAGACTCAGTAACATATATTTTTTTTCTTTTCTTTTCTGATGCGTTCTCTTTTTCAAAATTATCAAATGAAATCTCTGATGCATCCTCTTTTAATGGTACTGCCTCTGATTCATTTATATCTGACTCCTCTACAGGTGAATACTTTTGAAGACTTTCTACGATAGAAAGTTTTACTTCTTCTAAATTTATTTTCTTTTCAGCGATTTCTCTCAAGGAGATAACAGTATTTTTATCATTTTCTTCTTCTACATTTATTTCACTACCTGCAGCAATATCTCTAGCTCTTCTGCATGCATATATTACTAATTGAAATCTATTTGGTATTAAACCAACACAATCTTCTGTTGTAACTCTTGCCATTTCATATTTATAAAAAAAATATTCAATTATTTCAACCACTATTTTAAATTCTTACAGTTTTGTGAATCTTTTATTTTATCTAATAATTTTTTAACATTAATTTTTAAAAATGGATGCACCCATTTTGAATTAATATCTTCTATAGGCTTTAATACGAAACTTCTTAGATGCATTCTAGGGTGTGGTAAAATTAATTTTTCACTATGTAAAACTAGATCATTATAACTCAATAAGTCTAAATCAATAATTCTAGCTTCGTTTTTCTTAAACCTTTTTCGTCCAAGTGAATTCTCAACCTTCAATAAAATATCCAGAACTTCCAATGGTTTATTATTTGTTAATATAGATATAACGCCATTTACAAACCAGGGTTGATCAGATTTGGGAATTGGTTCACTTTCATACCACTGAGAAATATTTTTAATTTCAAAGTGTTTTTTTAATTCTTCAATAGCTGCAATGCAGTTATTAAATGGCGAGCCAAATGAACCTGATGATAAGTTAGAACCAATACCAATAAAAATCATGAATGAAACAATTATTATTTAAAATTCTTAGAAACCAATCTATCTTTTTCTCTTTTCCAATCTTGTTCTTTTTTGTATTCTCTTTTATCTTCTTTTCTTCTTCCCTTTGATAAGCCTATATCTAATTTGGCAAAGCCCTTTGAATTATAATGGATATTTAACGGTACTAATGTGTATCCTTGATTCGTAATCTTAGTTTTAATTTTCTCAATTTCTTTTTTTTTTAGTAATAATTTTTTTGGTCTTATAGCATTATAATTTTCTTTTTTTTGGTCAAACTTATTAATATCAATATGAAGATTATTCACCCAAATTGCACCATCTTTTTCTGACGCATAGGAATGATCTATTGATACTTTACCTTTTCTAATTGATTGGATTTCTTGACCTAATAAAACAAGACCAACTTCATAAACTTCCTCAATTATATAATTATATTTAGCTTTTCTATTCTCTACTGCTATATTCTTTTTTATTTTTTTTGACATTCAAAAAATTATAACTTTTTAAATTAAATGAAGTTTATTCATAACATCTTTTATTTTTTTCTTATTTTCCTCATTAATTGTTACTAAAGGGAGTCGTAATTGATTCTTACATTTTTTCATTAAGCTTAAAGCATATTTGACAGGTCCAGGACTTGTTTCAATAAACAAGGCATCATTTAATGGAAAAATTAAATCATTAATTCTTGTAGCCTCAGTTATATTTCCTGAAACCCAATGATTATATAAATCAGCACATAGTTTAGGAATAACATTTGCAGCCACAGAAATACAGCCTATTCCACCACTAATTAAAAAAGATAGAAACGTTGCATCTTCTCCAGATAACTGAATAAATGATTTTCCACACTCTGAGCGAACCTTTAGAGGGAGACTCAAATCAGATGTTGCATCCTTCACTCCAACAATATTTTTTAACTCAGACAATTTTTTTAATGTTCCAATATTTATATTAACTACCGATCTACCTGGAATATTATAAAGATAAATTGGAAAATCTGGTTGGGATAAAGCTATCTTTTCAAAATGTTGGAATAATCCCTCTTGAGTAGGTTTGTTATAATAAGGTGAAACTAATAAAGCCGCATTAGCTCCAATATTTTTAGCATGATGAACTAACTCAATAGATTCTTTGGTTGAATTAGAACCACAACCTGCCATTACAGGAACTTTATTAGATGAATGCTTAACCAAAAATTCAGTTACTTTTTTATGTTCGTCATGGTCTAGTGTTGGCGATTCACCAGTAGTCCCGCACGAAACTAAACCGTGAGAACCTTCCTTAATTAAAAATTCTATATGAACTTGCAAACTATCATAATCAATACTCTCATTATCAAAAGGAGTAATTACTGCTGGAATAGAACCTTTAAACATTTTTTAGTTACCTTTTTCTTGATTCAAATTAAATGTTTACTTAAAAAAAAATTTAAATATTGCCATAACTGAATCTCTAAATAATATATGTGTCTTATGCTTATAAAATTTATATCATTCAAGCTTTTTTTTTTAATAGCTTTTACATTACCAATATTTTCTAATTCTCAAAATATACCTAAAGCTATTAGTAAACCAGAAATTATTAAAAAAAAATATAGTGAACTTTTTTTAGAAATTAAAAAACAAAATTGGCAAATTGCTAAATCTATTGCCTCAGATTACAATGATAAGAATTTAATAACATTAGTAGAGTGGTTAAATATAACTAGACCTGGAAGCAAACACAGTTTTAACTTTCTTGTAGATTTTTTAAAAAACAATCCAAACTGGCCGCTAGAAAATAAGATTAAAAAGAAAATTGAATCATCAATTATTAAGTCAGACAATCCAAAAGAGATCTTAGAATGGTTTAAAATTAATAAGCCATTAACCGTTAAAGGTTCAATTGATTATTTAGAGTCTAGATTAGCTTTGAATTTAAATGAAAATAAAAAAAAATTAATTCAAGATATCTGGATTAATAAAAATCTTACTTATTCTCAACAAAATTATTTTATAAAAAAATACAGTAAATATTGGGATCAGGAACATAATTGGAAAAGATTTGACAGATTAATGTGGGAAGGCAAGACAGTATCTGCCAGAAAAACCTTAAGAAGAATTAAAGGAGACTTACGTCATCTGGGGAATGCAAGATTAGCTTTAAGCGTTAGAGCACCAAATGTTTCAAATTTAATCAAAAAAGTACCCCTACATCTTAAAAATGATCCAGGTTTATTATATGAAAGAATGCGTTGGAGAAGAAAAGCTAAATTAGAAACTGCTCAAGAATTTCTTATTGATCCACCAGAAGTAGGAATTTTAAATGAGAGAAATTGGTGGATTAATGCTAGAATTGTAATAAGAAGACTGATAAATAAAAAAGAATATTCGAAAGCATATAAACTACTTAAAAATCATAATATTCCTATTGGTACTATTTCAGGAACAGAGGCTGAATGGCTTGCAGGTTGGATTGCACTGTCATTCTTAAAAAAACCTGATTTAGCTTCAGATCATTTTGGCGTAATGTTTAATAATGTTAAACATCCCAGTAGTAAGTCTAAAGCTGCATATTGGATGAGTGAATCTATTAGAGCTTCCAAAAATAAAAATAACAAAACTTATATGGAATGGTTAGAAGTTTCATCAAAATATAAATATTCTTTCTACGGACAAAAAGCTTCTCTTAAGTTAAAAAATTTTAGTTTTGAAAAAAAAGATTATCTTTATGAAAAACCTCCAGGAACAGAACATTTAATGGAAGCTATAAAAATACTTACTCAGGCAGGTCATGAAAGAAAAATAGATAAATTTCTGATGAAAGCATTTGAAATGGCAAAAACAGATGGCCAAAAAAACTATGTGTTAAGATACGCATTAAAATTAAAAAATAAAGATCTTCTCATCAAAATAGATAAAATAAAATCTCAAAAATCTTTAATTTTTTCCTATCCCGAAATCAAAGAAAAAGTTCCGAAAAAATTTATTTCAAAAAAAGATTTAGCTTTAATTCATGCAATTACACTGCAAGAAAGTGCTTTTAAAATTAATGCCTTCAGTCATGCTGGAGCAAGAGGTTTAATGCAATTAATGCCTTTTACAGCAAAAAGAGTTGCTCAATCATTAAAAATTAAGTATTACAGAAAAGCATTAACAACAAACCCTGAATATAATATTCTGCTCGGTACTACATATATAAAGGGTCTTCTGAAAGACTTTGATAATTGTCTACCATTAGCACTTGCTGGTTATAATGCTGGACCAGGTAGGGTGAAAATTTGGTTAAAAAGGTATGGAGATCCAAGAAAAAATCAAATTAGTTATGTTGAT